>Ga0210041_1000461_pt1 | contig 45270 bp, 27 predicted proteins | sample CryGeymeta201503_FD_183973 | JGI IMG/M metagenome (GOLD analysis project Ga0210041, IMG submission 183973) | Groundwater microbial communities from Crystal Geyser aquifers in Utah, USA - Crystal Geyser metaG 2015-03 (SPAdes) (version 2) | ecosystem: Environmental > Aquatic > Deep subsurface >... | reverse complement strand
TCAGGTACAGTGTTAACTATATTTATCAAAGTTCGCAGAGTTTTACGATTCTGTTCAATAAATCTCACATACGCATCTCCCAGCTGCTGAATTTGGTGCTTATTATGCTCACGTAATGCCCATGTCGAGCCAATATTTTCTGCTTCTGCGCAGGTTACACTAAATCTCCAATCCGCAGTTGCATAAGGTGATAGTGATGAGAATACTGCCGATTGTATATTTTGCTGATCTAAAAGTTGTGATGGATAAAAATGCGTGGTTCCTAATACTGACGACACTACCCCACTTTTGCACATAAACTCACATTCGGTGTACAGTTCTTTGATTTTATTTACTTTAGCAGAGGTGACGCTTGGCAGTGATGTAACCTCTGATGTCTGCGAGTTTAAATACAAATCTTGTTCGGGCAATGAGCCTGCTGTTATTCCTCCAAAATACGCAGTTACCATCGCGGCTGCGTTAACATCATAAATTGGTTTGTAGGAATCTGGATGGGCGATATAGTTAGGATCAGCTGGGCCAGTATACGACATTATACGCATTGTTGCAATATCTACAACTACTATTAGAAATATGGTATTCATTCACTCTCCTTTAAGGGTAAACCACGTCGTATTAGCCATTGACAATAAGCTAGCATAACTTTGGCTTGCTGCACAATACGCTTGGAGCGTAAATTTATATTTAAATCCTGCCGGCAATGCCGGTTGTAAACTGCTAGTATATTGTGAGGTCACGGTGCCACTTTCTGTCATCCCAGGTAAGGCTGTGGAATTAGGGAAGGTTGCTATCAACTCGCGTTTCAGCTGCTCTCCTGCTAATGTCGACGTTACCGTCGACACATTTTTGACCCCGTTCAACTGTCCGGTGCTATCTGTTACAGTTACCCATGCATTATTTTCATGAGTGTTATAAACTTCCCAAATACCAGTAGCAGCGTTTAACTGCTCTACTTTTAAATAGTAAGCAATACTGAACGGGACCGAATTAGACAATGCTACTAATGATGAGTTGTAAATAACCACCCTAGTAGGTTGATCACATTTAAATTCATAGTATGCCGGGCAACAAATTGTTGAAAAATATCGTTTAACCTCGCCAACTGCAGTTGATTGATAAAAAGGATGATTTCTGTATGTCATGCTAGTCGAATCAATAAACTGATTAGTATAATTTAAATTGTTGTCATTCCAATGGGTTGCCCCAACACTAATCGCTCCACTATTATCCCACCAACTAGTATATGTAGTTGAGTCATAAACTTTAGAAGTTAATGTTGGGTTGTTTAGGTTAGGAACCGACGCTGTAATATGTGTTACTCTCCCTTTCGGATCGACCGTAATTTTCTGTATAGCTGTATACTCGCCAGCAACAACGGATGAGTTAGCTAAACTAACCACCACATCACCACCCGATGTTACCGAACTTGATCCTGCAACTAGTGCCAACTCAATATCGCCTGGAGTTCCATAAAACGATTTTATTTTAGAAGTAATAGTAGAGTCTATATTTTTGTTAACCCATTTATCACCGTTAAAAACCAGTGCTTCGTCAGCGGATGGAGCAATAAGAGTAGAGTTTGCAGCAGTAAATGTAACTCCCTGCGAACCAACTACATCAGATACTGCTGATTTTACGAATGCAGTTGTAGCAAGTTTGTTTGAGTTATCAGTTATTGATAGCGGAGTTACTAAAGTGGGAGAGCCAGTAAAGTTTGGACTATTAATATTAGCTTTACCAAGCAAAGAGTTGGCAGCAGTTGCAAAATAGTTCGCGTCATTATTAATTGCGTCAGACAGCTTACGCAAAGTATTAAGAGTTGCGCCGTTAACTAAGTTAGATATTTTAGCATTAGTATCGCTAGTAATTTGTGTAGTAACTGCTGATGTTGAAAGATCTAAATATTGTTTTGTTATAAGAGAATCCGGACTAGTAGGTGGCGGCGAGGTTAGTGTTACTTGATTAGTATGAGAATCAAACATCAGTGTACCAGCAGTATTGGAAATAGCTAAATCTCCAAGCAGTGTTGTAATGCTTTTATCGTTACCCACGCTTTCCAGTTTTAGCGGTGCTGCTGAGCTTACTTGAAGTGAGTTCGCGCTAACATTACCAGTAAATGCTACATTGGGAGTAAACTTGTTAATGTAATCTGCTCCAGAAAGTCCTGATAAGTTGTCAGCATTGGTAGCAGTACCTTGAATTTTTATACCAGAAACTAAATTTATACCAGGGACAATTGTAGTAAGGCCGAGGTAGTTTCCATTTAATGTAAACTCAGCATCTCTACTTAATACCGAAATAATATTACCCCCAACTTTAAGTTGAGCTACTTGGTGAGTTATGCTATCATTGGAAATTAAAGAGTGAGCTTCGAAAGTTGTGTTGATATCACCAGCTTTACTTCCTGGGCCAATCAACACCCATTCGGCAGCATCGTTAAATACATATAGCTGCTGATCACTATTGTTCCACCAAAATTCACCAGGTTTAGCGGTTAGAGGGGCCGACGATGTAATAAGTAAGTTCGAAATGATTTTGAACTCAGTTCCGTTAAACGCTTTAAGTTGCTTATTACCCGAGTCCCACCATAGTTGCCCTTCAATTGGGAAAGTGGGTGCTGTCGTATTGGCATGATGCTCAAGTAATCGCAGAAAGTTATTTCCAATCAGCTGTCCATAATTGTGAAAATTTTGACCAATAAGTGAAATACCTAATGTAGTGTCAAGAGCTCCCTCACCTAGTGTAGTGTAGCGTCTTCCATCCGTGTATGTAATATCATATGCCATAGTATTATCCGATATTGCTTAAATTAGTTAGCGAACTGATGCGTATGGTATAATCCACTTGGATCAATCTATTTGCTGATTTTTGAACAGGGTGAAAAATTACATGAGTGAGTAACTTATTGTAAGTATTGGTTGCCTTATCATACCCGCGAATTCCCAGCTCATCAAAAACATATGTGCTTTCTAAATTTTGGCTGTTGTCAAATGCTGCTTGACCAGCGGGTTCACCATAGTCTAGTAGACAAGTTATAAAAACATCAGTGTATATAGCACCTGGAGTATGCCTAATTTCCATTCTGTTCCTGGCGCGGTCAACATTGTTTGCGCTAGAGTCGTCAATAATTTTCTGGTATGTTTGATTATATAACTTAGCGGTTGATCCTACAGAGTTTGGGGGTGAATAAGTAATAACTCCTGTTGGGTCAACGCTAGTCCCACCATTACCAAACGCCATAGTATACATATACGCATCGCCTTTGTTAGCAACACTATAAGCCAATGCTTCAGAAAAGTTTTCGTAATGAATGCTATTTTTACGATCGACCAAAACTTCCTTAGTAGTTGGGTCAGTAATCTTCACAAATCCTTCTAGCGTAATTCCAAAACAGTCATTCATTTTATGCCCTGCCTTCTATAATAACTTTGCCAGATTCTGGATCATACACTTTAATCATATCCTCAACATTTAACCCAGCAATAACATCTGGCTTCTTCTCATTCCGAATAGGAGTTTTCAATGAATGTTTGTTATCTTCAGTTAACGGTGATTTTTTTTGAGTATTCATATTGTTATTTATCCGCGGTTTCACACTGATATTGATACTGGGCCAGCTGGAGATTGTTGAAGGAATGCTGTCTGTGGTGATGTTTGACGCATCAAGCCAGTTCCATCATTGGTGTATCCTGTTATCCCAACACCTGATAATGCCGGATACCAGGCTTTAGTGGCTGATCCTGCTGGCAACTGCTGCTCTACGCTGATGTCAGACACCTTTGCCCCAACTGGATATTCAGCCCCGATGCCTGTTCCTGCGACACCACGGCGTAGTTGTCCCAGTGTATTAGTCACTGAATCTATGGTGTAGTAGGTTATTCTTTCACCGTTAATGTAAATCACACCAGGTTTTCTAAGCAGCAAGCTAGGAATGGGCAGTGCTGATACATCAGCTACATGAATCACTGGGTTCGCGTCAACTGGTGGCCATACTAAAGGTTCAGTTAACACGGTTGTGTTACTCTCACTAACCCGAGTAATATCCCAGTTTATTGGTTTACGGTCAAAAGTTGCCAACCCATCATCAAACTCAGTATGCAGCTCGTTAAAGGTAGTAAGTGCTGTATCAAAGTTCTCGCTAGATCCGTCAAACATAGTTGTAGAATCAATATCAAACGAGGTAAAGTAATCTTGTATCATTCCTGATGAGATTCTAAACCCAACTGGAGGTAGTGTTCCGGTATCTTTATTAATAACAGTGATGTAAAGAGTATCATACATCATACCTGGCAGCATTTCCTCAGGTGCGTGACTCGTGTACGCTGAAATAAACTTACCGCTGTCAACTATGCTGCTATAATCTGTGTCAGTTCCTAGCTCCAAATCTGTAAAGTAGCTTTCAATAATTGTGTCATAATCCTCCTCATCCAGTCTGTTCCCGTCAATAGTGTTTCCTGGGTAGTCAACGCCGGCAAACAATCTTTCTGGAATATTTGGAGTCATGCCTGGTGTTGGTTGATAATATGCTGAAGATCTGTCTACCGCTGTAGATAACCCATGATCAGCCACTTTCGTAAACTGAGTTATATTAAAGAAATCACCACTGTTAATGCTGTCAATGGCTTGGTAAACTACATGCTGAAATGTGACATAGTTGTTGGTGTTATAATCCGTGTTTGCCTGCCATGGTGTAATATCTGTTGAATAGCTTACCCTATCAAATTTAATTACAGTGTCAAAGGTTCTGACATTGCTATTGCCCATAACAGCATAGCATGTTGCTACGCCGCCTTCAATGTTGCTGTTATCAATACCACCACCAGTGACAACGATGGTTGGCCTAGAGGTATATCCAGATCCGTGGGAGTCAACGTTTACCCTTAACACCGTACCAGTCGCAAAACTCACCACCGCAGTAAGTTTTGCGTGTCTAGTATCACCGTCAGGCAAACCACCCCCAGTGACCGTTAGGGTAGGCGGGACTATATATCCAATGCCTGGAGTCTCAACAGTTACAGATTGTATGTGATATGTATTATTGGTCCTCCAAGCCAAATATTCATCTCTTGACGCAATGATACCAGCATCCCTAGCATGTTCATTGTTTGGACTGCGCCATGTTTTTAAGTCTGCATCATAATATGACGGCAAGTCAAAATCTGTTGAAATAATGTTTCCAATGTCATTGCCGTCATATTGTGTGACAAACTCACGTATTTTAGTCCGATACGGTTTTATTTCGTTTATGTAATCACTAAGGTATGTTTGATTATCACGCACATAGCTAGGGTATTGCGCAAGTTGGCGCAAGTTATGAAGTACTGAAATAAAGCTAGATTTAAATACCCAATCAACCAGTCGCTGCTCGGACAGAATGTATTGCAGCATCATGAAGAACATTTTTGTAAACTCTGTTGACAGAGTGTTCACGAATATTGAATCTCGTAATGCGTACAGTATGTTTCTAAGTTCTACACTAGGATTTAAATCAAATTTAACTGAATCAAAGTTATCGTTATCAAAGCCGATTTTGTTAGTATTGTGTGACCATAGTGCGTCGGATAATTGGATAGTTCCGTTTTGAATCCCTACTACAGTGGTAGATAGATCGTTATTAACTGCAAATATTTTAAACTTGCCCCCACCACTATCTCGCACATGAATAGTATCGTTCGGAGCTAAGGTTAACTTAGCCATGTCTTTAATGGTGTCAACTGTATATGTTGGCTTTGCCGTAAAGTCATACACAGGCAAATACCAGTCTGTATAGTTCCAATAATCAGCCGTACGATAACTTTGCATCCTAGCTAGTTTAAATACAGGCGTGGTTTGATCTAATACTCCGAGGTCATTCTTTTCGTAATCAATTTCATAAATAGTCCATTCATTATCAAAGTTATTGTCAGCCATAACTAGGATACTTTGCCCAGATGACAACTTGAGCATTGCCATATTATCAGGATCATTTAATGCTGCCGGAGCATACACTGGTTTCCGCAATGCGGATATATCCAAATACGATAGTTCTTCGTATGAGTTAACTAGCATAGAGTTCCCTAGCTCGTCCCAAGTAAACGGAATTTTATCAGCAGCCGTCAACTGAGTTAAATCAAACTCTTCAGAAGCCGGAACATCTTTAAGTACAGTGTTAACATACTGAACAATATTTTTAACACCTTGCAGTTTATTCACTAGCATTGTTTGACGCGGTCTAATAGAGATGCCGTATCTCTCTGCCTCTGCTAACCTATAATCAGGAACAACATTGCCAGCTTGATCTTCGCCAGATAAGCTATCTATCATCTTGTCAACAATGTTTTTCGGCAAATCAGTTGTCATTGCCGATTCATTAACTAACTTAAACTCATTATGAATCAATGTGTCAGTATTGAGCAGATCATACCCTGCATGGAAAATAGTTGAGTCAGCTGAAATATATTTTGCGCTGTTAAACAATGCTACTGCATTGTTTTTAATATAAGCAGCGTAAGGAATATCTTGTTGAGTTGGGTAGGTAATAAACTTAGATATTTCAAGTATGCTACTATTTCTAAATGGTAGTAGTGAGTCAAACGTTTCTTTGTTTTTAACCCAGAAATAGTATGATGTGGTTATTAGTCCAGTTGCTTGATGGACATTCATCTGAACAACATATTTACTGTCATCGGTGTATTTAGGAACGCCATCACCACTATATTCTGACGGTTTTACTTTACTTGAAACCCATTCATATACATCTACTGTCGATCCCGGAAACATTTTTCCCCAGTTTCTAGTACGGTAATCTAACGATCCTTGCTCGTAATCTATATATCGAACAGTGTCGGTATCCCACCATACTTTACCTACCTGTTGACTTCCCCAGCAATAGATTTCAGTAGTTGGGTTAGTGTTGTTATATGCGGCGGGGTCGAACGATGTTTTAAACTCTATGTCATCCTCAGCTATACCAAGAATCTTACCCTTTGCTGGATCATATATGTCTAAATGTGCAAGAATATTCTGTTGTTTTTTGTCGTAAATATAGTTTCTAGTGACTGATTTATAATCAACTTTTGGCTCTTGCTTTCTAATCAATTGCCAAGACTGAGCCAAATATTTATTTTCAAAAATAGCTACTTTACCTTCATTAGTAAATAAAGTTGATGATTCATTGTTAGGGTCATAATGTGAATCGTAGTTCGGGGAACCAACAAATATCAAGTTCCCACCAGAAGCGATGGCCATACCAAAATTATCTAGCTTACGAATTCCAGAACCAGATAATTCTTGACTAAACGCATATACTGGTAATATACTATCTGAGATCAAATCATACAAATAAACTGCTCCAGCATTTTTTTCGTAATCGCTTACAGTAGTGGTTCCACTATCAAGCATGAAAAACGACCTGTCCTGCAATGCTTTTGCTATGTTAAATGCTCCAGAACTCGATACTGCAACTTGCTTTGTTTCCTGGTTTACAACAATATTCGTCCCAAAATTCTCAATTCCAAAACTGTATGGCTTTTTAATTATTTGAATTGGAGATAATAAATCACTCGTTAAATATCGGTAAACTGCTCCAAAATAATATCTGTCAGATGTGTTACTCCATCCTGGGACTCCAATCAATAACTCATCCACAGTTAAACACAATGTTGATCCAAACTTAGAATCAGCTTGACGGTCTGACGGAATTATTATCGTCTTTATGTTGTACTCGAGTCCTACTCTTTTATAAACATAAACTGCACCAGACGGGGTGGTAACATTATACATCGACTGTGGGGCGCCGACATATAGGATATCGCCGTTGTCACTGCTAACAACTGATTTACCAAATTCCCCATCTACTGTATCCCCAGTAATAGTATAAAATAGTGTGAATTGATTTACTACATTTTTATTGTAGCAGTATATTTTTCCTGATTTTGGAGAACTTACAAACATCCATTGGCTGTCATTACTGATGTGTACACTGTCTCCGAATCCACTAATTACATTGGTTTGCGGGTCAACTATAGTATTCTGTTGAACACCAGTGCCTTCAATATCAAGCAAATAAGTAAGAACACTATTATTGACACCTGTCAGGGAGTGAGAACTCATAGCAACAGAATTTCCAGTAACTGCTATTGATTTTCCAAATCGATGGGTGCTGTTATATGCCGTGGTATCAGTAGTTCCTGGACTTATTTCGTAAAGTCCAAGATAGTTTTTAATAAATGGCCTCGGTAATCTTCCGGTTTGGCCAGGAGATCCAACTATGACAATAGACCCGTCATCATTTGATGCGATAGTGGACCCATACTGTTCATTTAATGACAACGGCACTGGCTTATTATCGACCCCTAACTCATTTAAGTCTGAAGAGTATTTCCATGGGCTTGTTTTGTTGTATACTGCCCATCTGTCAGATGAATTTTTATCAGCCCATACTTTGTCACCATCTTTCCAACCAAATTTTGGAGTAAGATTAGCTACTTCATTCAACTTGTCAATACGCATGCTCGATAGCTTAAATAGAGTTCCGTATCCTTCCATATTTGGCGTTGAAATCATTGTTGCTTCAAGGCTTGAAGAAATCGTAGCATACACAGTATGCATGCTAGTGATGCGGTATACCCTGTAAAAGTTGTCAACATCAGTGGAGAAGTTTTTAATGGCAAATACTTCACCATCAGATAACTCGTGCGGTAGATCTGTTGTAAACTCGGCAATTCCATCTAAGTTATAGTCAGCATTAGTAATATGTCTTTGAGATTCAGACACGCGCAAAACATCCCAATCCCCGTCTAAGTTTTTAGCTACCCAAATCTTGAATCCACTATATACTTTTGAGGCTAAGTCTCCAATGAAGACTGGGTTTGACAAATCAAAAATTGTAGCATCTATGTCATCTAAATGAACATACCCTGCTGTCGGGAAATCGTTTTCTGAGTTTACCGAATCATCTCTATCATTTAGGAAGTTTGGTCTGAAAGTTAGCGGCTTTTTATACAATGTGTTATAGTACATTGTCACAGAGTTTTCAGATTGCAACTCATCACCTGGATTCTGCAAGTTAAATGCTACTGGATCTTGTTTAAACAATGCTTCGCCTAGCTGCACTTCTAGGAACTGGTTGCTTTCAAGAGCACCATACTCTCCAACACGGAATGCCCATTCTTCAGTTACCGCAATTTTACCAGTGATATGATTTATTGACAAATCGCCCAAAGCAGAAATAGCAGCATGTGTGCCTTTGTCTTTAATAAATCCTTGATAGAATTTGGATTGAGATGTTGGGGAAATACCCAAATCTATTAGGTAGCTTCTAGATTGATTTCCTATTAGGCCATCACTTAGTGAATTTAAGTTGTTATCTTGAACCTGCCCATCAATGTCATACATGTTTTCAAATCTACCAGCACCATATGCCAGATTTGGAATAATTCCAGATTTGAAAAAAGTAGAATCCACCTGCTTCCATTTTGTAAAGTCAAAGTTATCGCTGGCAAGAATCTTAGCCAAGGCCGTATAAATGTTTCCTTTGTATTGAACAATCTCGCCCTTGTTGTAATCTCTAAATACTTCCCAGCCAGCTATATCTGCATTGGTATGCATAAATCCTGGAAGGCTTAGTTGCCCTGTCCAGTTATCTGTCTTATTGCCAATGAGTTTTAGCCTATATTGTCGATTTCCCAATGCAGGTGCATAGATAATATCTTTAAACTCAGTTTGATTGTCAAATATCAGCACATGCTCATACTGAACTAATGCTAACGACACTAGGCCAATGGTTCGATCCGCAGGAGTAGTTATTGAAAACACCCCGTCATTGCGCACAATAGAACTTTGTTTAGGCGGGATAAAGTTAAATCCAACGTCAAGTATCTTAGATCCTAATCTAGAGTTTTCAATCTTATCTACTACTGCAGCCGGGTGTATTACCGTAAACTCATTCAATAATGGTGATAGCACCAGTAAACTACCATTTCCCCATCCTTGCTGCGCCCAAGTTAAAAATTCCTTGACCGATAACTCCCAATTTCGTTCTTCACCGAGTGATTGATCAAATGTTTTAAACTGGAGTCCAAGTGATATCAAATATCTACCATAACTCACAATGAAGTCAACAACTTGTTGTGTATTTCTAAATTCTTGTCCATAAGGAATATCTACTACTGCATCTTCCCATCCCTCATAAATTGTGCCAGCTAAATTTAAAACTGTTACTGTATGTTTAGCCGATGCGGTATTACTTGGTATAATCTTGAATATTGGGTTAGATACATTATACCCCGAAACAGTAAACCCAGCCGGAGTAGAGGTTATAACTAACGCACTATAGTTAATGACTGATACTGGTGACGATTTATGTAGATATACCTTGTAGTTTTCATCAGGTATTACTACTGAATTATTAGCACTGTTTGGATTACTTTGCTCAGCATAAATTTTCAAATAGTTTTTATCAGTGAATCCTGCTACCTTATAGCCAAGATTGATTGACACTCTGTCTACATATTTGTGAAGTAGCGTACTAGGATTAACACCACGACTAGTAGCATAATCAACAATCCAGTTAGTATATCCTGCATTGCGCATTATTGTGTCGTCAATGTTTTCACCGTTGAAAACAAAATCCAATGGTGTTATTTTTTGTTTTGTATCTTCAATGAAAAACTGATTAGTTGCTGGGTGGCGGCGATATTTTTGTATGCTGGCCAAACTTCCAAAATATACACTAGGACGCATTAACGCAATCGCTTGCTGCACTGCGAAAGGATAGTCACTACTTCTTCTCCAAGCAGATTCAATCGGTCCAACATCACCCATGTTAAATGGAGCTTTTGCAGTGCCAGTGTCAGGCACATGTGTCAAAAACGATACTGGTGAGCGTAGTTCCCCAGAATCAGTGACTGGAATAATGCTAGTGACGCCGGGTCTTGCATACAGTTTGTTAATGCCTGCGCGTGGGCCTTCACGAATCAACCCTTGCTCTAGATCTCCCCATAGCACCAAGTTGCCGCCAGTGTAAGGGGCTACTCCGTAATATGTTTCCCACCATTCAGGTTTTTCTGAGAACCCAAGTGATTCCCATGGCCTAGTGTGCGGGGCGTCAGTGCCATACAAGAACAAAAATATACCTCTCCAATATCCCGGTAATACAGTATTGTTTAGTCTAAGATCAGCATTGAAAATACGGTTGCTAGAGTAGTTCCAAGTGAAAAAGTTTTTTTCATCAAACCAGTCATTTGTAGTTATAGCGACACGGTTTGACCCCAACCATTGAGTATAACTACTGCTAATAATATTGTCAAATTCTGATTTGATATATCCAGTATTCCTGAATCGCTCTGGCACAATGCTGTTAATGTCAAATACTAACGGGTCATATGTTGCTTTAATGTTGTTGTATATTCTTTTCTCTAATTCAAGCAGTAACTCGTCGCGAACATCTCCAAATGCCGGAGTTATGCTGCCATCATGCCCACGAATTACTTGTATAGGGGTAAGGTAGGTGTCGTCAATAAATATCTCTGGAGTAAACTTGGGGTATAGCCCTAGTTTTGTTGGAGTTTCTGGGACATAGCAACCATCAGTATTAGCATAAATTACAATGTTAATAACATCATCGTATTCAAGCAAGTGTTTAAACACAATAGACGGCCTAGTTTTGCTAAACTCATAGTCATGATTTTTAATCAGCTGAATCCCGTTTACATATACTAATATTGCTTGATTACTGAGTTTTGTGTCATCAAATATCGTCGGAATTTCGTATTCCAAGATTTCAGTTGCTAACACTGTGTACTCGATAACTTTCTTATTTTGGTCATATGGCACCATGTCAGAGTAGTACCATGGCATTTGAATATTGTTAACTGCATTTATTTTGAGCATAATAGCGTCAACAGTTGCAGGTACATTACCGCGATTTGCTGCAATTTCTCCAGCATTTTCAAGGAACTTATATTTAAACTTTGAATATTCAAACTGTGCAGCACGTATACTATCCATGAAACTTACTTCATCATTCAATAAGAATAATGAACTGTAAATCATCGGAGAACTATGCTGCAAAATATTCCCACCACGAGATTTAATGTCTAGATCTCGCAGGTTATTGCTTGCCAATGGAACACCAACTAGTTCAGGGGACTTCTCTGCTATTTTTAAGACATGCTTACGCATTTGTCCCAACGTAATATGCGAAAAAGATTCATTCAGTGCATTTAGCTCCAAATTCTCTGGTATTTCGTAATATCCAATATTAGATGATGTAGTAGAGTAGATTAAAAAATCTACCCTGTCATCTTTTACGATAGGGTATTTTACATACAATGTCAGCACTGCTGGAACACCACTAGAAACATCCCCTACTTTAACGATCTCATATTGTGTATTGTTTTCTGAATCGCGTTCTTGTATCAACGTACCATTAATATACAAAAATACTGAAGGCATATTGGTAAGGTTAGTTGGAGTTATATCTATCTCATAATATGATGTAACTCCGTCGCAAATATTAGAAAACAGCTGATATTGTTTTGTATTTTGATCTTCAGTTACCCAAACATTTTTCTTATTAAGCTGAAATCTTGAAGCGATAACTGGTACAAATCCAGTATTCAGTTTGATTGAAGTTGTGGTAATGCCAGACAAGTAGTTGAATGAATCTGCGTCAACATTGTTTGTAAACAAGATGTCACCAGTATTAGCAATGCTGCGATATGCTATTGGGAACCCCAACACCGAGTCCGTAACCCCACTACCTAAGGTATAAGAAAATATTGGCGAGCCCGCAAACTCAGTGTTTGCATACACAGTTTGATCGGAAAAACTAACCAGATTTTCATCCACAACATCAAACAGTGGCATGGTGTTGATATTTGTTTTTTGCTGCGCATGTGTCCAAGTGTTGCCGTTGAACCAAAAACTGTGGCCAAGCGTAATACCAATCGTTGGACTCATGACGCCGTCTAAGGATATGTCAGATATAGTTTTAAAATTCGAGGCTCCCACTGCAGTAATATCTATCTGCCGGTTATTGTGATTATAAGTAGCTTCATATGGGGTGGTGCTTAGTAAAGGTATCAATGGCAGTGTTATTCCCATTCTTGGGGTAACTACATCATACGGCGAAATATCACCCACTTTTACTAAGTGTACTCTTACTTCATCGTTAACCGAAACTATCCTTACTTTATAAATCCTATTTCTTACGGTCGGATCTTTATCATTGGCAAAAATGACGGTCATCCCATCAGAAAACTTTAGATCAGTGAAATATGTTGAGATGGTGCCTTCAATATATACCAACGCATCAGTAATGGAAAAATCAACAACATCAATGGCATGCCCACCAATCCTACCGTTGTTAAACAACTGTAAATCTGGGTCAAACTCGATAATAGGTCTAGTAGCTCTGAGTGCTTGATTATAGTCAGGGTCAACATTGTTAAATATAGCAGATTGCAAAATAATATCTTGGTGGAACCATCTATTACTTCTTGACCACGCATTAGCATCAACTGACGACCTGTTGATAGTAATATAGTCTGGATTCGTCGGTCCGTTTAAAATTTGATCAAAGTTGTCAATACTATAACCATAAATATCAAACGGAATAGTTGTAATACCTTTAAAATCCAACTCCGGAGTTTGCATCAAATCAGTTTTGACTAATCTAATAGATTTTCCAACTCCTTCAACATAATAAAAATTGTTAATATAACTTGCTGGTGTCACCGCAGCGTTAAATTTAATTTTCATTCCGTTGGACAGTGTCAGCGTCTTTTCCCCAACTTTTATTGAGTACTGTTTTTTACCAATAATATCGGTCACATCAATTATAGATGAAGTATCATTTACTAGTTTTATTTGCCCGTAAAACCGTTGATCAGTTCCGTCATTGAAAAATAACAAATCTTTTTCAGCAGTTAGAGCTGGAACTAATTCAATAGTAGACAAATCCTTGCGATAAAAATCTCTGCCTGCGTTTTCATTACCGGTAGTGATGTGTATTTTGTTTGAAACTGGAAATGTTGCATTCCAATCGATGTTAACAATATAATCGCCGTCATCAGTAGGTTCAAGATTTATTTGCCATATATCAAATTGTTTTGATTGTGGTATATCTTGTCCTTCATCATATTTTTCTACTCCGTAGTCAGCACGATTATATACTCCAGCATCATTCCAAGTTGTTGGCTCTATTAGATTTTGAAGGAATATAATTCGTGGAGTATTTTGTAATAGGGAGGCGTCAGTTATACCGTCAATGCCCCCAAATTTCGCAACTATGTTGCTCCACAGTTGTGAATCAATCTGATCATAAGTTAGGTTAGTAGCCAACGATCTGTCAGATTCTGACAGCGGGAGTGTAGGCATACGCTTGAAAAAGTCTTGAGCGTCTGCTTGAGGAACAGTGAAGGTGACAACACCGTTGTCAGCACCATTACGATCTACCCCCAACACGTCACGGGTTGAAATATTTCTTTGGTATCGTTGCTTTCCAGCTAGTCCTGGCTCAGTTTGAATCCAAAAATTTGACCCAGGTTGGTTAAGTTGAAATGTATAGGTGCCACCGCGAGCAAGAGTAATAGTTGGATTTTCAACACTACCAAATCCAGATATTTGATACGCGCCAAGTCTGTCATTACGAGTAACTACAAAGTCATCAAATAAGTTTACTGCGCCTGTGTATATTTCTATTGCGGCAGGCCCTTCAGGTATCCAGTAATACTGGTTAAAGTTTATCAGTTTGTCAAAATCTATCATCCCATCATATGAGTATGCTTCATTTTCAAACAACCTAGAGTGATTTGAAATATTACCGCCATAGTAATAGATTTTGTTTAGTAAATCAGTGTAACTAGCAAAAAACTTGACATTTTTAATCTCGTCTGTTACTACAACGGACGGTTCAAGCTGATACTGGGTTCTGTTGCGAGAATTCTCAGGCAAGTAGTTGTCAGTTTTGTTAAAGGTCGGTGCAAACTTTCTACCTATATATCCATTCAGTTTCTTAAACTGCGGCTCAGTGACTAACTGATCAAGAGTAGCATTCAAAAATTTCTGATTTGCTGGGGTCTTAAAGACGTCTGGTAAAAAGTTGATTGTTCTTGTTGTCATTGGTTTACAGTGTAGTAATGTATTTACCCTGCTACGTTCGCGTTAAGAGTTGCTGCAGTGATTGCGCTGATAATCTCAACGTTAGCGACTGTAGCAGAGCTAGTTAAGATCTCGTTAGCTTCAGCATTGATCTGATACAGGTTACCAAAAAGTGATTTTGCATCAACAGGCACGATAATAATAGATGAGGCGGCTGGACTTAATGTCGAGTGAAGATACGCACTTAGCTCACTAAAGTAGAACGACTCTCCAAAATCCCAATTTGCTGTATCAAAGTAGCTGTTCACTGCTGCTATCACACGCGATTTAATTTCATTATCACTTATGTTTACTGACGCGTTTTTAACTACTTTAAATGTCGCTTGTAACGACAACTCGGCAGTGGGTCCAAATAAGGGCTTAAACTTTGCAGAGCTTAACACTATTGTATCGCTTATTGCCTTTAATTTTTGTAAGCCAGTGTATTCTAACGATAGCTCCTCAGTAGTTGGGGGCAATGGCTCTTCAATTTTTCCAGTCGTATCTTTAATCCAAAGATTATACGCTTCCGCATACTCCTTAGTTAACACATAAATATCAATGATATTATTTGGGCTTGGATCTATTCTATTATTTCCAGGGCTGTTATGCGTATATTGGAAATACAGGTTGTCTCTACCGTTCTTAGCCACGTAATCAGTAGATCTTACCAATGAGTAAGCGCCTTGAAGATTCATTAACACATAAAATTCTGGTGTGGTTGATTGAATATAAAATACTTGCCCCTCGCTGTATTGAGAAATAGGTATCTCTAAAACACTAGTATATAATGTATCAACTAAAGAAGAGTCGAATGACTCCCATTGAATAAAACTATCATAACTAATAATTTTCTTGAAAAATACAATATTGCTGCTGTCTACTAAACTTTTGTAAATGTATGGATCATCAGGAATTCCATCAGCATTGGTATCAGTAAAAGTCAGGGTTACTTTATTTTGATTTACATACCCATCTGCCTCTGTAATATTAGACAGTATGTTCATGCGGTAATCCAACCCCATTGGCAACGAAGTCAGTGGTTGTGCATTTACTTTTAAAAACTTAATATTGTCTTGAATAACAGTATTAGTTTTGCTGTCATATACTTTGACTTTATTGTCGTAATAAAACTTCGTTTCCTTCTTGCTTTCAAATATATATGATAGTCCGCGCCAGTATACCGAATACCCTACGTTAGCAACGTTTTCAAATCTAATAATCCAGTTGTTGTCATATACATTGCCAATGGTTAACTCCCAAATACTCTGCTCCGCATTATAGTTCAGATAAAAGTTAGATTTCACAGCAACAGCAGTAACCATTTCTTGAATAGTCAATGTAGTTAATGTGTTGCTATATCTTGGTATAATGGAATGAACAGCCGCACCCGTCGGAACTTTGATACTTAATGTCACTGGCCCTTGGCCATTTAACATAGTACCAATACCACCATTGGTGCCGTCACCAAGCACAGCAACTACTGAAGCATATATGTATAACTTGTCTCCATCAAATCTTGGGGAACCCCGAAGGATTACGTTTTGCGCATTAAAGTATTTTCCTGTTCCAGCAGTGAATTTAATCAATGCCCCGACTTTAATATGTGACCCAGCAGTGCTGGTAATATTTCCAAGTTGAAGTATTTGCCCAGTCAACATATTTTTAAAATACCCAGTGCTACCGCCAATATTTAATGAACTCATTACCCATTCTGCGTTCGGATATTGATAGGCAGTTACTTCATCGTAGTAGCGATGAAGTAGTTCGCGTGTGTTCAAAATATTTGACACAGTGTCACTGATGATTTGCCCGATAGTGTTCGTATTCAAGAAAGACAGTTTTAGTTCGTAGTCTTGAGCAGTTTTGTACAGAACACCATCCTGAGCAAAGATGTTTGTACTTGAATATTTCCCGCTGCTATCGTTTACATCAATGAATCTGCTTACCCCACTACTTGATCTGTTAACTGCTTTTACTTTAGATATATTAGCATAGTTTGTGTATGGTACAATATTGTAATCCTCACCCGTGACCATTCTACCTTGAGTGTAGTATTGTTGTGGCGCTTTTTGCCTAATCTCTTCAGATGTTTCGCTAGCAGTAGCATTAGACACGGTGTAGTTCAATGATGCGAAGATCGACAAGGTCTCGACATTTCCAGCTCGTGACACATAGGGAATCGAGAATGAAGTATTTTGAATGTCAGTTGGTAAAATTTTGTATGCCTGGGCGTTCCCTGTTCTAAAATACAATCTAAAGTTTCCAACAGGTATATTCGAAAATGCTCCATCTCCAAACACTAAGTCAATGTTATCGTTAACAGTAGTATTGATTTGGAATAGATTTTTATCTACGGATTTGTTATATATTACATTGATGCCAGCAACCGTTGGTACAGGTGTCCATTTAACATCAACTGCACCATTTACATCTAATGAGTATAGCCATACATCTGAGTTGTTGATTCCATTATACCCAACTGTTAATACACGGTTAGCCAAAGATTCTTCAAGGTTGAAATCTAGTGTGCTCAATGCTCCTTGCTTAAAATATAGGAAGAATCCAGTGTTTATGCTACCGTTGCCTTGGTTATCGTTGCGATATAACAGATTAAATCTGTTATTTGCTATAGGTGGTACTTCATAAATGTATTGCTGCCCAACGGAGGTGACACTGACGATCTCAAATGGTGTTTGAGCTCCATTGACAATGGCGTTAAACGCGAATGTTGGCTGAGTATTTGTTGTTAAGTTAACGGTATATTCAGAATTCATTATTCCATTGATTAACTGTGAATTCCCTGATTTACCAATGGTTTGATTATCTATTAGAGCAGCGTTAATAATGATCGTAAACTGCTCTAACCAGTTGTTATTTGTAGTGTCGTTCCAAGTGATAGGAAGCCCAGTAATACTTACTCCAGTGGAATCAGTTAACTTTTCGCTAGTAGCAATGGATTCAATCTTAAGAAATCCTGACGCAGGTATGCTTCGTTTCGGACTGTAGTTAATCAGTCTAGCCAGTTTCAAAATACTGTCACGACGTTCTGCCGTGTCAATGAAACTCTCCCTTGCGTTTAAGTCTGATCTGAATGCTAAACTTTGCCCCAAAAATGCTATCAAATCAATCAGCGCAATGTATTCACTTGATTCAATGAAATCGTTAAAATCCTCTGGATAATACAGTTTCAAATAGTCGATCATACTCTTGCGCAGAGTCTCGAAATCGTAAGATTGAAAATCTGCTTCGCGGAAGGTCTGGTATATTTTTTTCCAATCCTCTGCGGCTAATAAACTGTGCTGACGTGATGATGAAGACATCGCTTTGATCCTTGACTATGATAATTATGCCGTTTTATAAAAATCTATAAAACTGACTAGACGTTTCAATGAATCTACCTTTGGTATTTCTACTTTAGGATTTACTGACTCTCGACATCTGTAATCGGCTAATTCGGCCGATGTTAAACTATAAAGATCATCTAGACCTTTATAGAGTATGTTTACTGAAGCATTTAGATCTCGATCATGTTTAGTATTGCAACTAGGACACGTCCATTCTCTTATAGAGAGATCTAAAGATTCTAGTTTATGACCACAACAAGAACAAGTTTTAGAAGAAGGAAACCAAGTATCTATTTGATGGAACGTTTTACCGTACCAGTTAGATTTATAGCTGACCATTCCGATTAAAGTAGACCAAGAAGCATCTTGAATTGACTTAGATAATTTTCTATTCTTAATCATATTCTTGACTTTAAGTGATTCCATAATTATGGTATCATAGTTATTTACTAACCAAGTTGATAGATTATCATAAATAAACTTTCTTTGGTTAGTTACTTTTAGATAAAGTCTAGCCACTTTAAGTTTCATCTGTTTGTATCTGGATGAATCTTTAACTTTCTTACTAAATGCTCTTTGAGTTATTTTTAGTTTCGTTTGGGTTTTACGAAACCATCTAGGATTACTGATTTTCATGCCTGTTGAACAGATAAGTAAATCTTTTAAACCCAGATCAATACCAATACTCCTACCGGTATTTTGTTTCAGCTCTATAGGTTCTTCAACTAGAACCGAAACAAAATATTGGTTGGCTTTATTCTTTGATACTGTTACCGATTTCAACAATCCAGAAAATTTTCTATCGATAACTAGTTTAATAGGCGACATCTTTGGTAATTTGATTCTAGAAGTCTCAAAATTTATACAGGAATTAAATTTTAGACATTGACCTGGAATTTTAAATGAATCATTAGAAACTCCTTTTTTCTTGAACTTTGGTCTACCTAATTTGACTGCTCTCTTTTTAGAAAAGAATTGCTTCTTGAATTCAACCCAGTCCATTCTTTTCTGTTGTAGACCGTAACTAATTACTTCAGTCAAGAATTCTTTTCCGGGTAGGTCTTTAATGAACTTTTCGTCTTGAGGCAAACAAGGACCAATAAAATTATGATTGAAAGATGCAACGAATTGGTTCCAGATATATCTAACCGCTCCAAAGTTACGGTCTAGAAAACTAGTCTGTTCCTTAGTGGGATAGATTCGGTATTTGAATGCTTTTAGAACTAATTGAGTCATAAATTATATTATATAGTTTATTTAATGTTTTAAGTTTACTATATAAATTATATTGAAGTTATATAGTTATTTATCGTTGCGATAATATTAGTATATTACTTTGACTGTGCAAAGTTGACGTAGAGAACATCCTTCTGATCAGTTTCAACAAAGGTTAGCTCTATTTTCACTTGAATTCCGTGTTGGTATTCAGTTAGGGTAATATTGTTTGCGACGAGTCTAGGGTCAGAGTTAACTATTTTAGTCACGTCTTTTGATATCGCGTCTCTGAGTTCGTCCGTTAGCTGGTCAAACAACACACCCCATATTATGGTTCCAAAGTTAGGGTCCATGATTTTTTCACCTTTTTTAATAAAAAGGTGATTCATTAAATCCTGCTTCGCCAGCTCAAAGTCGTGTATTACAAACTTCTTGCTGCGGTTAACTGTCGAAAACCCATTATAGAGTGCCATATGCTATCCTGATGTTGGTGGATTGTTTTTAGCAGCGGCCGTCACTACTGCATATTTACCATTGTTATAGTATTTATCGCCCGTCGTACCATTGGCATCTTGCCCACCACCGCCCTTGGCCCATTTGCTTGCACCACCAGCACCAAGTAAGTGGGCAACTGACAATTTACCAGCAATGTCTGCTGGACTAGAATCAGAGGTAACAGTTTTACTTTTCAAAAGTTGTTTATAGTTGTTTTCTAAGTTAGTATCCATAACTTTTTCTTGAACCGCTTGATTTGCTTTAAAATCTGCTATACTATGAATACCATCTTTACCAGTCCAGTTGTCTGGGTTATTCATGTTGGCAACACTTTGTTTAACCCCTGGCTTCATATATCCTTGACCTGCCAGCGCGGCTGATCCAAACTGGTATTTTCCAACATAACCAAACTGATTTTCTGCATCATACTTACCACCCGACTCTGTTTTAGCTAACTGTGCTTTTAACGCCGCAACGTCAGACGGGTTCATCTTACCAATACTATCAACTCCTGGTGTTTGCTTTAAAATATCGTCGTTAGTAATAGTTGGTTTAAGTACCCCTTGCCCGCTAGCACCAGCAGGGCCAGCACCAGGTGCTCCACCACTGGCAGCACTACTTCCACCACTGGCAGCACTACTTCCACCACTGGCAGCACTACTTCCACCACTGGCATGTTTGACCCATGGCTCATGCGCGGTCAGTTCAGCTACAGTAGAAGTTATTGATGAATTAACTTTATACTTGTAAATCGGCGCGGGTTTTGTCGGAATTGTTTCTTTAAACGTGTTGATTGGTATATTGCCCGGAGTAGGAACGCTAGGGGCGGGCATTGTGTTGAGATAAATTTTGCCACCAGTTGAAAGAATCAAGTCCCCACCATTGGCCCAAGATCCAGTTGTAGCTGATTGTAACTTTAAAGTGCTACCCGAAGACAACTCAGTCTCTTGCCCAAACATCTTCAAGGTAGTTGTTCCTTTGATGGAAAAGTCTTTTGTTTGCTCATGTATCGAAGTGCCAGCCCACATCGTAATATTCTCTTTAGCATGCATATGAATGTCTTTTTCAGCATGAAGATTAAGAGTTCCATTGGACCGCACATTTACGTCAGATTCTGAAAATACATGAATCTTGCCGTCATCAGTGAACTCCATCCATACAGTGCCCGACGAGTTGCTAATGTAGATCACTTTTTCACTATCGTTCATTAGAATCTGGTGGCCGGCAGCCGTTCTCAACCGTATTAGGTCATTTTGGTCGCTTTCATCTCCGTCATCCATTACAAACGTATGCCCACCGAGTCTGTTTTCAACAGCCTGAGTGTCTTTATCTTTATCTGGTCCGTCGCGGCCTGGCGTGCTAATACCAAACACCCTACTTGGGCTTTCACGTTGCGAACTGCTAGTTAATACACCGCGTTTTTTATCGTTCTCCAATCCTTCTTTAAGAAGGTGAAGGAACTGTGGCTCATGTATTGGTTTGGGGATAGTTAGAAACTCATTTTCTCTGCTAATATTTCCTTCATTAGCGTCGTTATATTCTACTACAGGATATGGCGGTTGATCTACCGCCGCTGCCAACGCTGCATCATCAGGTAGTTTTAAAAAGTTAGATCCAGCAATACCCGGAATAGCATAGTGAGTTAGCTCAGGCATTACGCAAGCGAACCAAAACCCGCGTGAAATTTTGCCACCAACGAAAGTTACTAGCACAAAGTTTCCTATGTCAGGTGGAGTAAACCACATTCCATAAGTATGGTTTACTGTCTTGAACGTGTTTTCTTTGTTTTTAGCAGACCTGACGCCAGGCCAGCGCGATGCTCCCAAGTAGGGACTTGCATACTGAACTGTTATCCAGTGTGACGGCTGCCCTTCGAGGCCACCAAATTCTTCAATGAATACCTCTATTCTGCCAGACCTATTAGCGTCAACATTATTTTTAACGACCCCAATATACGGTCCGGGACTTAAGAGTGTTCCAGGAATTGACGCTGGATTGACCCATTTTGGTGTTTTAGTTCCTACTCTATTATTTGAAGCCATAAATTATTTTTCTGGTTGTATTGGTGATCTAACTAAATGCAGAGTTTGAGTAAACTGTCCACGTTGAAATTCGCTTGTAACGGTAAGAACTTTATAATACCCTGAAAATACACTTGAAGTATATTTCGATTGTTTTGGATCTTCTAACCCGGTTGAATCATCATAATCGCTCGGGGTTAAAAAAGTTAAGTTACAATAAATTTCTTCATTGTCAGTGACGATTCCACCGTCAGTAGTAGTTTCTCCAGATGCTAATGTATGTAAAATATCATCTTGCTTAATGAACGCAGGGTCGCCTATTATTTTTAAATCAACACTAAGCATATCACCCGCGGCACTAGATAACATCTGAGCTTGAAGTTCACCAACCTTTCTTTCAGTCGAGTTTAACTCGTTTGACGCGGTGGACGCTGAGTTGGCAGAGTAATGAAGCTGTGGCTTGAGAGCATCATTTTCATTGCTTTGCCCAGGCTTACTATCTTTATAATTCGCGGATTTTGACTTTTCGTCGGTCCCTTTCTTATCTGAGGTTGGTGTTCCATTCACATTATTCAAATTTGTATTTTTAGCCGAGTCAACAGTAAAATAAGTTGTATCAAACGTCATGTCTAAATCTATTACATCATCATTTTTACCAGTAAAAATGTAGTTGTAATCTTTAACTGATTTGGTTGGAGTTGTTTTTGCAGCAAATCTGTTTTCAGTGTTTGGCGCTTTAAATTTTTTTATAACATAAATGTACTCTTTAGCAAAAGTTTTGCGAATTTTATCGTAAGCGCGCAATTTAACTTTTGGAATAATCTTGAACCAATCTATAAACCCAGTCTTATTTGTCGGCTCTTCAGAAACTTGATCGCGTATGTACTTACTGTTTCGCATTGCAATACCAATTACCTCAGTTACCGATGTACCTTGATTAATTGGAATAAGAACTTCATCACCTTCGGCTGTATGCCTTGCTGTTGCTACCCCAGTTTGTTTATCAGTAGTTTGCTTCATTTCGATGGCATCTTTAGCAATTTCAGCTGCTTTAGGGAAAGTTGAATCTTTGAAAGATTTATCAACTTCAAAAGATATAACATCCGCTACCTCAATTAATCCTTCTAACTGCAAGGTATCATTCCACTTATTTACGGCTTCCGCATAACTAGTGATTTGAACTGGTGCCGGAGTTACTCCAACAAAAGCAGCTAAATCTTTTTTAGATTTTTCTACTCTTGCTGATGCAGCAGAATCATTGAGAGTTGATCGTTGAGATCGTTGAGCGCTAGTGACTGCATTTTGCAAAGCAACACGTTTAGAAACTACTTCACCAACTTGAGCTAAATTGCCAGGATCGTGAGCATGGGCATTAAAAAATTCACCAATTGTTTTGGCCATTACTTCAAGTTTAACGGGAGTAGTGACCGCAGTCTCCTCAAAAGCAGTGTGGCCATACGGTGTTGCAGATATTTCATAAACCCCACCTTTATTAGTAACCTTCATTTTAAATTCAAGAAACCGTATCGGTATCCTTTTAGTTATATCAGTTATTTGTGTCGGAATCCCGTCATCTTTAGAACCAAAAAAATCAATTTGCAGTATAAACGGCATTGTTTTAAAATTCTCAGCACCAAGGCTGCTTGCTACATCAATAATACGATTGAGTAAGGTAAGCCCATATGGTTCAATAATTGTAAAATTAAGAGTGATAGCATTAGTATTTCTAGTAGTAGCACTCATCCCAGTTACAGTTTCTATTGAAAGTTTGTCAAAGTAAAAATCCTCATGGAAATTTGGGTCACGCGGGAAACTGCTACCACGAGCACCACCACTGGAAATTAAAACATTAGTGGGTTTGTACCCATCTGGTGAATCAACTAAATCATTATATTTAGAAGGACTTATTGCGTGTAAACTTAATCGGTAAGTGTAGGTAGCATAATCATGCAAAACATTTCTATCAGCCACATTAAATTCCTAAATCAGTGAAAAGAGTAGCTTTATCTGGCAAAATTATAGTATTACCAACAGTAAAATCAAATAGCGGGTCTTTAAGAACATCTGGGTTTCTCATTGCAAATACCCACCACAATCTAGTATCACCATATAAATCGTAGGCAAGTAAATCAGGACGATAATCATATATTTTAGCAATCGTGTAGGATTTATCAGATTTTAGTTGCGTTATATTTCTAGGGACCATTACGTCTAGAAATTGCCCAAACAATTTTGTTTTTGCGTATGGACTAAATTTGGAATATGCCACGGTAGCCATTAAATGAATCCTTTCCCAAGTAACCCGCCAGCAGCAAATTGCTTTAAATCAAAACTAGTCATTGCATTTCTGCTGTATAGTGGTTGCAGTGTAATAGTTAGTGTACTTAGCGTTGGAATCCAAGTTCCGTCAACATTAATGTAATCTTTGTCCTCGGGCATAGTGTGTTGCATTGAGGTCAATACACAAGGCACGTTTGGAAAATATTCAGCCCCATACCCAGATAGTTTTAACATTGGGGGCGGAGTTCCGGCCAAAGCATCGTTTCCCCAAAACATTTTAGTAGCTGCCCTAAACAAGTATAACCCAGCTAGTAGGTATGCCCCGTCTTCAGTGCTTTGAACTGGAAACTCACCAGTTATTTGTATTGCAGCTACTTCACTACTTTCAAAAAACTGCATAGCATAGTTGCTATGGGTAGGTGATAGTGATGAATATTTGGCAGTGTGAGTTATATTAATTTGTGGAGTTACAGGAAATATAAAACCGCCCGTTTTTTCAAGTGGTATAAGTACCCCGCCACTGAATAATGACGGATCAAACAGCGAGACTTTTAATCTCCAATCATCAGAGTTGCTGCCGGCAGAGCCACTGGTACTTCCATCTGGGTTAGACCACTTAGCTACTGCGTCGGACGGGGCCGATAGTGTAGACGGAATTGGAACGCCGCCTGCTTGTATCCTTCCAGCAGAGATGTTTGATACTGCAGAAAGTGCGCCGCTTACCCCAGATCCTTTGATTAACGATTGCGCTGCGTTCGCTGCGGCAGGGCTTCCTGGAGTAAATAGTGCTGCTACTTTATTTTTAACGTTTGATATCCCATTACCAATGTTGGCGACAGAATCTGAAATACCATTTTTAATATTTGCTCCAAGCGTGGTTATACCTCCGCCTAAGCTAGATCCCATATTTTTAAGACTGTCACTTGAAGTGAAAGAGCTTCCCTCCATCCTAGCCATGATATAAGGATCATTCGGATCAGCACCACCTATCCAAGTTTTTTGGTCGTCGGTTAACACCCTTGCATCAGAGTATCCGCTACCCTTTGCCACCTCATATGGATCTTCAGCAATAAACGGATCTGCTGGAGAGTTTGGGCTAGCTATAGCTGATGTTTCTTCATTTGCCATAGTTATTCGTCAAAGTTAGTAAAAAGGTGGTAGTTGTCATATCATTTCGCTTGCTATATGATATTTATCTTTGTTAAAATAGTAGTATATTAAAGGACCGTGTCTCATGTCATCACTAATCGTACCAACTAAAAAAATAAACTATCTGAACAACAAAGACATTCTTAAAGAGATTCACAAAAGCAAAACCACATACTGTATCTTTACTAAACCCGAATACGCTGATTACGATATTATTATACGTGATTTAGCTGACATTCCAGGATTGTTAAAAGAAAAAACTGAAACTCGCATTATTGTTGATGAGGACACAGGCGAGTCAGAATCAGTTACTGCTACTTTTCCGCCAGAAGCACTTGCTGCTAGGGCAACTCGTCTTACTCGAATATCTCAAGAACTTGAGCTTATGGCAGGTAAAAAACCTAGAAACGAGCTGGCTGTTGTATCTGTCGACAGTATTAAACCGCAAGATGTTATTTTTCGGCTGATGACATGGAATCATATACCACTTGCTGCTCCTACTGTTCCGAAAATCATAAAGGGTAACAAGGTCAAAGGAAAGGTCGAATCAGTTATTGATGATCCAGAAATTTTTGACGACGGATTGGGCGAGCTGGATGTTGATTTGCCAGCAGCATTAGCTACTCCAACACCGAAAAAGTATGTCAAGGTAAACTTTCCATCATTTCAGCATTACAAGCTAGACGACAACTTGGTTCCGCAGTTAGTTGGTAAAAGTCATTGGCAAGGTGACATCAATACTGGAGAGTTTTGCAGGACGCATGGGCAGATTACCAACAAACTCGCCACTATGTATATGAAGCTATGCGAGAGGTATGTTACAAGATCAAACTGGCGCGGTTACTCATACCGTGACGAAATGCAAGCGCAGGCTATCCTTCAACTTACACAGGTTGGGCTACAGTTTGATGAATCAAAATCGCAGAATCCATTTGCGTATTACACATCAGCTATCACTAATAGCTTTACAAGGATACTAAATATAGAAAAGCAGAATCAAAATATTAGAGACGATATTTTGGAAATGAACTCACTAAACCCATCTTATACTCGGCAAGGGATGGGTGGCAATCAAAGCTATGACTCAACTGGCGATTACGATTAAAGACTTTCAAGATAGAAAATACTTATCCCTAAAGCATCTAATAGATTCAGAGTTATGGGATTCTATCTTTAAAAATTATTATGACTATGGAATTTTGAATCCCAGACAACTTATTTTTCATGCTAGCAATGATATTGGTGAAATACCACTGTGTATTTGCGGAAATAAGTTAAAATGGAATCCAGACGATAGAGCATATCGTAAGTTTTGCTGTTCAAAATGTGCTGGATTACACTCGGTTGAAAAAAATAAAGCTACTAACTTAAAAAAATATGGGGTAGAGTGGGCATCGCAGCGTGGAGATCATAGTGAGAAAATCATTGAAGCGTCTTTAAGAAAATTTGGGACCACTCACTATAGTCAAACACAAGAGTTTCATGACCGTGTTATTTCTTCAAATGTTAAAAAGTTTGGAGTAGCATATCCAGCACAGAGCAAGAATGTTAAAGAAAGAATCGAGCAAATTACTATTGAAAAATATGGTGTTGCTTCAAATTTTCAAAGAGCAGATGTTAAAGAGAAAATCAAAGCAGCTAACTTGACAAAATATGGCAAGGAAAATGTGTTGAGCTGCCCTGAAATTCGTGATAAAGTTGCTGCCACTAATTTAAGTAGATATGGAGTTAAAGTTCCACTACAAAATGCAAACCTCGCAGCTAAGGCTGGAGATACCAGGAAAAGTAACTATTATGCCCCATCTGTTTTAGAAAAATTAAATAACGCAGACTGGCTTGCATCATCAAATCTAGTGAAGACAATCGGCGAGCTCGCGTCTGAGCTAGGTGTAAGCAGTAGTAATCTAAACAAATACTTTCATAAGCATAGTTTGCCCATTGTAGCTCATACCGCAACCGAACTGGAACGTAAGTTCAAAAGTTACTTTGAATCAAAAAATATTTCAGTTGAACTCCATAATAGAAGTGTTATATCTCCAAAAGAAGTTGATGTGTATTTTCCAGATTTTAAGTTAGGAATTGAAGTGAATGGGGGATATTGGCATTCAGAGCAGTTTGTCAAAAGTCAAAGTTATCATTTAAACAAAATCATTGCTTCTGAAAAAGCTGGAATTACGCTAATGCAGTTTTGGGATTGGGAGTTGAATGACAAATGGGATATTATCATCAGCAGGATTGAACACCTGATGAAATTGTCAACCAAAGTTTTCGCAAGAAAGTTGTCACTAATCAGCCTCAACAGTGAAAGCAAAAGAGAGTTTCTGGATCAAAATCATATTCAAGGCGACTGTGTCAGTAGCGTGAACTACGGGCTAATAAATGAGAATGGAGAATTATTTATGGTCGCCACCTTTGGTAAAAGTAGATTCACAAAAAAAGCATCTTACGAGTTACTTAGGTTATCTGCTAAGAAAAAATATGCTGTTATTGGTGGGGCATCAAAATTGATCAAACACTTTATTTCAGCACAAATGAAAGATGATGAAACAATGATCAGTTATTGTCACCGCAGATTTAGTTCTGGCCGTGTGTATTCTGCTTGCGGATTTACTGCAACTCATACTACTGCTCCAGGATATGTGTATACAAAAGCAGGTAGGCTAGTGGGATCAAGAAATGCTTGGCAAAAACATAAGTTAAAAGACAAACTTCTTGTTTTTGATCCGCAAAAATCTGAAGTAGAAAATATGAATCAAAATGGATTCTATCGTGCGTTTGATTCTGGGCAAATTGTATTTGCTTTCACTAACCAACGAGTTTAAAATAGCGTATGAGTAATTTATTTAAAAAAGCGATTGTCTTTACTGATTTGCATCTAGGTTTGAAATCAAATAGTGAAGCCCACAATAATGACTGTCTTGAATTTGTAAATTGGTTTATCGAGACCGCAAAAAAAGAAAACTGTGAGACTTGTTTCTTCCTTGGCGATTATCATAACAACCGTGCAAGTATGAATATCCGAACTATGACCTATGCTGTAAAGATATTAGAACTTCTCGGAGAAAATTTCTCTCAAGTGTTTTTTATACCAGGAAACCATGATCAATTTTTCAGAGATCGTCGCGATATTCAATCAGCCGAGTGGGCTAGGCATATCCCAAACATTACCATTGTCAATGAGTTTTTTAAAGACAGTGATGTAAGCATTGTTCCGTGGCTAGTTAAAGACGAACATAAGAAAATTGAAAAGATCAATGCCAAATATTGTTTTGGACACTTTGAGTTGCCGCATTTCTATATGAATGCGCAAATTCAGATGCCGGATCATGGTGAAATACAGCAGGATCATTTCAAAGGTGTCGAGCAAGTGTTTAGCGGGCACTTTCATAAACGGCAAAATGGAAAGAATATAAACTACATTGGCAACTGTTTCCCGCATAACTACAGTGATGTCGGAGACGATGAGCGTGGGTGTATGGTGTTAGAGTGGGGTGGGGAGCCAGAATATTTTTCGTGGCCAGATCAGCCCAGATATCGTATCTACCAACTTAGCCACCTCTTGAACAAGGCTGAAACTATTTTGAAGCCAAAAATGCATGTCCGTGTTAACTTGGACATTGACATTAGTTATGAAGAGGCTACTTTTGTGAAGGAAACTTTTGTTGACACTTATAAACTGCGAGAGCTTACGATGATTCCAGTGAAAAAAGATGTGTCCTCAGATGTTGTAACGCCAGGTAGTATTCAGTTTTTATCAGTGGATCAGATTGTTAACGCTGAAATTTCGCAGATTAAAAGCGATCATTACGATCCAAAAGTGTTGATTGATATTTACAGGAATCTCTAAAATTGTTTACGATAAAAAATCTCACTACAAAAAATTTCATGTCAGTTGGGAATAATACCCAGGCTATAAACTTTGATAGAAAAGATTTAACTTTGGTGTTGGGTGAAAACTTAGACTTAGGCGGTGATGATGCTGGGTCACGTAATGGGGCTGGTAAGTCTGTTATCGTTAACGCTTTGAGTTATGCCTTGTTTGGGCAGGCAATAAACGACATTCGTCGTGACAACTTGATCAACCGGACTAATGCTAAGGGCATGCTTGCTACGATTGACTTTGTTAAGGATGGGGTCACTTACAGGATTGAACGCGGGCGTAAACCCAATGTCTTGAAGTTTTACAAGGGAGATGTCGCGTTTGCAGCGCAGGATGATGATGCTCAAGGTGATTCTCGTGAGACCCAGGCTGAGATTGATCGTATCTTAGGTATGTCGCATGATATGTTCAAGAATGTGGTCGCGTTGAACACTTACACTGAACCGTTCTTGAGCCTCAGAGCTAACGATCAACGCACAATCATTGAGCAGTTGCTTGGCATAACAGTGCTGAGTGAGAAGTCGGATGCTCTTAAAGAGCAGATTCGCGCTACCAAGGACACGATTTCAGCAGAAGAACAGCGTATCAAAGCGTGTGTTGAGGCAAACAAGAAAATAGAAGAGCAGGTCGCCGCTCTCAAGAAGCGTAGCGCACAGTGGGAAGCGAAACATGAGGTCGATATCGCTGATTTGTCAAGTTCTTTGGAAGAATTGCTCAAGGTAGACATTGATGCTGAGATTGATACACACGCTGCTAACGATGAGATAGCGTTGGCAGTGAAAAAACTTGACGATCATAAGAAAGCGTTGACTCGCACTGCCACAGAGCTTACCCGCGAAGAGCGAACACGAGACACTACTACAGCAGAAATCACAGCACTCAAGGATCACAAGTGCCACGCTTGCGGGCAGGATTTGCACGATGGCAAGCAAGAGGAGATCTTGAAGCGTAAGATCGCGGTGTTGGAAGAGGCTGAGGCTCAGATCGTGGAACTTTTGGAAGCAAAAGTCAAGATAAACGAGCAGATTGCGGCAATTGGGAGCGTTGGGACTGCAAAGAGCACGTTTTACAAAAAAATCGTTGACGCTCATAATCATAAGAGCTCAGTTCAGCACCTCACACAGCAGCTCGAGGGCAAACTTGGTGAGGTCAATCCATACAGTGAGCAGATCCAGGAGATGGAGGAGGCCGCACTCATCGTCGTGGACTATACGACCATTGACGCTGCTTCAAAGCTCAAGGATCATCAAGAGTTCCTGCTCAAGCTCCTCACTAACAAGGACAGTTTCATCCGCAAACGGATTATCGATCAGAATCTTACCTACCTCAACGCACGGCTCTCTTACTACCTTGAAAAAATAGGGCTACCACACACGGTAGTGTTCCAGAGTGATCTTACAGTCAGCATTGAAGAGTTTGGCCGTGAGCTTGATTTTTACAACCTTAGCCGCGGTGAGATGACACGGGTCATCTTATCGTTGAGCCTGTCGTTCCGCGACGTATGGGAATCAGCACACGAGGCAGTCAACCTTCTGTTCATTGATGAGATGATTGACAACGGGCTGGACTCAAGTGGCGTTGAAAGCGTAATGGGCGTTCTCAAGCGGATGGCCCGAGATTCACAGAAGAGTATTTGGCTGATCTCACACAAGGATGAGCTTATCAGTCGTGTCGGGAACATTTTGAAGGTCCAGAAAGAGGGTGGGTTTACACAGTATATTACTGACGACACAGAAGATGCTAATGAAGAAGCAGTAGTAGTTGAGTGAAAAAATATTTCACTCGATTAAATCGAGGATAAATCAGTTTAACAAAGGGTATTTATTATGACAACACACGAACAAATCGCAACTGCTTACGCAGCGTATCTTGAAGAATCAGCTAAGTTTGAAGAAAAGGGCGTGAAAGCGGCTGCCGCCAGAGCTAGGGCTGCTCTTGGTGACTTGGGCAAGCTCACAAAAGTGCGACGCGGTGAGATTCAGGACAAGAAAAATCTGATGTCTGCAAAGTAAAAGACTAAATAGATACTGATGAGCACAGTAACTCCTAAAGTCAACGGCAAAAGTAAAGGTTCCTCGTATGAGCGCAAGATATCTAACTTGCTATCATCTCGCTTCGAAAAGGTAACTGGAATTTCATCCGCTTTCCGTAGGAATACAGATTCTGGCTCATTTTTTGGTGGTTCAAATCAACGCCGAGTCGTGACACATGATTTAAACCACGCTAACTTTGGAGATTTGATTTGCCCAGATGGATTCAAATACTCCGTTGAGTGTAAAAACTATAAAGCAGGCCCCACGTTCGCTGCCATTGTGAAGGGTAAAGTCGCACAATGGGACACGTGGATTAAGCAAGCAACTCAGGACGCTAGAAATAGCAAAAAAGAAATGCTTCTTATAATCAAATACAACGGGACTGACGATCTTGTATTTGTTGAAAAACGTCAACCAACTTTAAACCCACTATTTTATTACAACCAAGTTTTCGGCTACAGGTTAAAAGATTTTTTAGCCCAATCTGATGACAAATTTTTTCCTTATGGATTAGAAAAATATTACTACTAAATTTAAATTACCATAAATAGTCATATAACTTTAATATAATTTATATGGTGATCTTAAAATAACTAGAATGACTTTGTGGAACTGGAGGTAAAATTAAATTTCACAAAATGAGTTTTGAGTAAAGGTCTAAATGATCTTTACTCACTTACATCGGAAGAATTATCCGATTACAGACGTAGAGAGTCAGTAAATCCTAAGGTAGAAATACCAAAGGTAGATTCGTTGAAACGTCTAGTCAGTTTTATAGATTTTTATAAAACGACATAATTATTGTATATATTTCGCTATCAGAGACCATCTCTTATTATTTTTGAAAAAAGCCCAGCCACAAAGGCACATGCACACAGCGGGCTAGTACACCTGTTTAAGTATTAGTAGAGAAATGGATTTGCACAGAGTCTGACCTGTATCTGTGTGGCAAGGCCCTCATTGGTGGTGTGGCCCACTGCTGTAAGCGAACTCTACGCGAGCTATTACACTGCGATGAGCAGTCCTACCTTTGTGTAAGAAGCAAAGGAACCATAAAAAATATCATCCCCAAGGTGGCGTTGAGTGCCTGAAAAACTGGTCACACGTTGGAGCGATGTTTTAGTAATAGTTTAACAGGTTTTACCAAAGCGGCCGGTGGTTCATAATAGACGGTATATCCCACTGGGTTAGCGGCAGATCATTTTCCTAATATATTTGATCATGCTTGGTGCGTAAAGTAACGGTTTACTCCTTTACTCGTACCACTAACGAACGCGCTTCGTGCCAGGAAAAATAATATTTCGGGTGAGTAATATATTTTTCTGGTTGAGAGTGACATAGTCAATCCCCTCCATTAAAACGAAGATATAGGTGCAAGGGCGACAGGTAAATTGCAAAGCGTAGAGTCAAGAAGGCTCAAATCATGATTTGATTTGATTTTCTTTGACTCACATTTGCCGTGCTGGCTCTTGGTAATTGGCAATACTGGTCGCTACTTTCAGTAGCTCGCAAAAACCGCTCAGGTGTCGGTTATGTAAATGATAGCGATAACGTGTTTATATAACATTATTCAATTTAAATCATCCTAAATCCAAAAACTAAAAAGGACTGAGCTATCGCGACGCGATAGCGAAAGTCAGGTGATGCGTTAAGCATCACCATTAAAAATATCCCACCGTTAGACAAATGGCTAAATACGAGATGAGTAATAACCTATTTTCTTTCGAAGATGATGTAAAAGAAATCAACCGCAAAGCCTACCGAGTAAATCTCAATGTCCCCGGAAGGGATATAAAAAAGGTCAAAGCGTTGGGTGCTAGGTGGGATAGCGAGAATCGTATCTGGTACGTATTAAAAAAATTCAACGATAACATGTTTCCATTTTCAGCATGGATAACAACTGTTGGAAACCCCCACAGTAAATAATACTGCAGGATTTTAGAAAAACGGAAGACCTGACCGTTTTGTAGTTTCTAAATTTTCGTTGATGAGTTTATTGAGATTTTCTCTCTCAGAGACTGAGAGAAGCATTGCATCATCGTAGCTAAGGCCCCCGCGCATAAACCAGCTTAACTTCATTGCCTCGCTCTTTAAGGCTTTTGCCTCTTTCTCCATTTTGCTGATATAACTGGCAATTCTATCAGCAGGCATGGACAAAAGCCTTAGGCGAAAAAATGGGAATGATCGAAGGTAAGATTAACTGAAAAATCTTTCTCACACTCACTGCATACAACCTTCACAGGTTTAATCTTCGCAGTTTCAGCAAAATCTTCAAGTATTTTTTTCACTTGGTTAGTAACATTCTTGCCACTGTTCTTGTAAAACTCGTTAATAAACACTGGGTTATCTACTTTAACATTGTCTTGGGTTAAGATATATTCTGTAGAGTCAACATACATTTGGTTCGAAAGATCAACAATCGTGTTCAAATGTTGCGAAAACAATGAAGTTCGCTCAGAATCTGCCAACTCTGTATTTTGAATAGTGTTAATTAACTTTTGCTCTTCAAAAGCAACTAAATTTGCTTTATTCATTTGAAAATATTGACGCGGCTTAAACTTGAAAGTTAACCCGTCAATAGTAAAGGATTTATTGAAATCAGGAACAGTAATATTTGCCAACACATTATGCAAGTCAATTCCGTAAGTATTTTCACCTTTACAATGTGGGCATGTAGTTTCAATATCCATGGTATTGGAGTAACTTGCGATTCTGATAGCAATAAGCACAGAATCAACGTCAACACTGGGCATTTTCCATGCATCTTTGATTTCTGGGATGCAAGATTGAATAACTGAAGTTACTCCACTACCATTTAACAGCGCATCGGGGGTGCGTATAATAACTTCATCTCTAGTTGTCATTGAATACACGGGCAACTCTCCAGTTACTGGTAAGTCTAACGCACCTTCTGGCCAAAAAGCACCGTTGCTTGGCAACTTAAAGTGAATAACGGGTTGTCTAAAGTGTTTCGCAAGAGGATTTTGATTTTCAGTCATTTTTTCGCCTATAAATATATGGTATAGTCATATTTAGTGAGTAAAAATATATGGATGAAGAAAAAATTGCAGCGTTAACCGCAGCCATCGAAGCACTGACACTTAAAATGGAAGCTATGGGTGTTGCTAGTGATACGGCGAAAAATATCACTAGTGCTGGCACCAGTTTTGTTAATGCCACACGCAAAGCAGCTAAGGATATTGATAACCTGCGAAAAGCAGGGAAATCTGAAGCCGAGATAGCGAAAAAGTTATCTGAAGAGCTAGCTGCACTTACTGCTGATTATAAAGCCGGCGCAATCACCTTAGAGGAATTTAACAAAAAGGCTGCTGTATTTAAGACAAGTTTGGGCAATCTTTCCGAAGCTCTTGACGAAACAACAAAAAAAGAAATTCAGCGTGACCTAGACGAAGCTGAAGCCGTTAATACTAGACTTGCTGCAAATAAAGTAATGGTGTCGTCTATTAATCAGACGATGAAATCACTAGTTGTAGCAACGTTTACAGCGTCAACATCAATTTTAAAAGCTGTTCAATCTGGCGGCGACGGTATTGCCGTAGCTAACTCAATTTTAAACGCAGAGATAACTGCTGGTCAACAGTCATTTAACGCATTATCGAGTGGAGTTAAAACAACTGCAGACGCATTTTCTAAAATGCCTGGTAAAGTTGGATTACTTGCGACCGGTATTTCGGCTCTTACCTCAGTATTCCAAAATGTAGCTGATGCTACTGTAGCATATGAAAAAGCAAGATTGGACATAATGAATGTTCAAGCCACTAAGGTAATGTCTAGCTTTATGGCTATTTCATCAACTGGTGCAAACTTTGCCGCCGGCATGGATGAACTAAAAGGAATTGTTGCTGAGACTGGGGTGTCAATGGACACTCTATCCAAAATACAAAAAACTAACGCTGAAACTATATCTGGTGCTGGTATAGGGATGCAAGCCGGGTTTAGAAAACTTGCTAAAACTTTTGCTGGTGCTGAGGGAAATCAGCTAAAATCAAGTTTGCTAAATTTAGGATTTAGTATTGAAGAGCAAGGGGAAGTAGTAGCTAAGACAATGGAACAAATGCGTCGCTCTGGTCGCGATATGTCCACTGTATCTCAATCTGACATAGCTAGTAGTACTCGTGACTATGCGGAAAATTTAAGGACAATATCGGCTATTACTGGGCAGGATGCTAAAGCAAAAATGCAGCAAGCAAGGGATGCTGCCACTAATGCTGCGGTTGAAAATAAAATACGCAAGATGACCCGTGACGGCGATGTAAAAGCTCGCGAAAAATTTCAGCGAGATTATGCTATTGCTGCGTCAAAGGGATTAGAAAAAGCGTTTCTTCAACAGTTTGCAACTAGCGATATGAATGGGCGCGGCGGCATTGTAACAGATATAAGCTCTGCCATTGTAATGAATCAAACTGGATCTGAGCAGTCAGTTAAAGATCTAGTTGCAAATACACATAACAAAGATTACGCAGGGTCAAACACTGAAGCAGCTAGATTAAGTGGTAAACTTGGGGGAGAACTTAACAGTGATACTGCGGTGACAAATATGTCCAGTCTAGGCCTTGCTCAAATGCTGGGAACAAATACTGGGGCTGCTGGGGCTGCAAGTGAGTTGTATAGCAATGTGCAAAAAGAATCTCTTAAAGGAGCAACATCTTCTGAGGCGGCAGTTGCAGCGCAGCAAGAAGTAGTTAAGTCGATGCAGACTCTTTCTAAGACTACTCAAGATTTAAATGATATACAGATTAAAGGTGAGCAAGCTAGAGCAAAACTAGAGGGCGATTTATTTGCCAATCTTGAAGAGTACACTGCTAAAATGAAATCGGCGCTAGAAAATGCAGGAATGCTAGCAGATTTAAAACCAGTAGATAAAACATCTATGGTACTGTCTAGTGTAGCAACGGGTATAGGTAGCCTAGTTACTGGGCTATTAGAGTTCAAAGCTGCATCACTTTTACTCGGAACAAGAACCGCATCAGTGACCGGAGTGTTTGGCACCTTAGGCGGAACGCTAACTTCAGCTTCCGTGACAATAGCAGGAGCAGCTAGCTCAGCTGGAGCAGCACTAACAGCAGCAGGTTCCACAATAGTTGGTGCTGCATCAAGTGCTGCTACTACCCTTAGCGGCGCAATGTCTACTGCAGGAACTGCAATCGCCGGAGCGTCAGCAGGAACAGTAGCACTAGCAGCAGTATCAGCCACCGCAGCCGCCGCTGGTTTGCAAGCTGCAAATAGCGTATGGGACGGCGGAGACGGGGCAAACTTTTTAAATGACGCTCTTAATTCAGCGTTACAAAAAGCATTTGATGTAGATAGCCTTGGCATATTCGCATACAATTTGTCTCACACAGACCCACTAAGTAACGCCGAGCAAAAACAAGATACCAAAACACCAACAAATAAAGAATCTGATAAATCAACAGCTAATATCGTCGCTGCAATAGACAAAAATAAACCTATTGACCCAGCCCAATCGACAGCTAATATTGTTGCTGCAATAGACAAAAATAAACCTATTGACCCAGCCCAATCGACAGCTAATATCGTCGCTGCAATAGACAAAAATAAACCTATTGATCCAGCTCAATCGACAGCCAATATTGTTGCTGCGATAGACAAAAATAAACCTATTGACCCAGCTCAATCGACAGCCAATATTGTTGCTGCGATAGACAAAAATAAACCTATTGATCCAGCTCAATCGACAGCCAATATTGTTGCTGCGATAGACAAAAATAAACCTATTGACCCAGCTCAATCGACAGCCAATATTGTTGCTGCGATAGACAAAAATAAACCTATTGACCCAGCTCAATCGACAGCCAATATTGTTGCTGCGATAGACAAAAATAAACCTATTGACCCAGCCCAAAGTAATAACAACTTACTATCAGCAATAGAAAAGTCTAAGTTATTTCATGATAATGATACTTATACTGCGTTTACTGCAATTGATTCCTCGTCATTTGCTCCGGTCATTGCTGCTATTGAAAAAAATAAACCAGAATCCAATTTGGCTAGTGATGCATCAACAGTAAATTTGTCAAAGGACATTGGGGCAATGGCTCCACTTAATAGTAGTGCTAGAATAGTAAATCAAAATAGTCCTACACTAGATGACAGTAATGTCAAAACTAAAATGGCTCAAGAAGCAGATATCTCAACTAAAGCAGCAATGTCAACTATTAATAAAACTGCATTAGATAATGTGCAAGTTTCATTAAATGATGCATCAGTGTTAACGGCATTTAAACCAATAGTTGAAATGCTATCAAAATATTTTGAAGATACTAAAGCAGAAGGTAATACAGAAAGTTCACAACGGGCAATGGTAACTGCGCTGGCAAAAGTAACTACATTATTGACCGAACAAAATAAGATGGTAGAGCAAACCACAGGCCTGATGCAAGATTTGGTAGATACATCATCTGATCACAAACATATTTCAAGTAGAATTTACAGAGCAACGGTTTAGGCTAAATAACATATCGAGGACTAAACTTCATGGCAACATGGCAAAAGCATTTTAAAATAGCTAACCTTAACAATGTTAGCCCAATCAGTGGCGGCAACAATGATTCTATGAATAGTTTTGGCGTGAAAAACTACCAAAGCTCGCTACCTGAGGTTTATGTTGGCCACCCAAACCGTATTGAACGATACAATCAGTATGAGCAAATGGATGCTGACAGCGAAATCAATGCTGCGCTTGATATTTTGGCAGAATTTTCTACTCAAACAAACATAGAAAACGGCACGGCGTTTGATATTGATTTTAAAGAAACCCCAACTGATAACGAAATAAAGATTGTTAAAGAGCAGTTGCAGCAATGGTGCAAGCTGAACGAATTTGACAAGAGAATTTTCAAACTGTTTAGGAACACACTGAAATACGGTGATCAAGTGTTTATTCGCGATCCAGAGACGTTTAAACTACTATGGTCTGAAATGTCAAAGGTAACAAAAGTTATTGTAAATGAGTCTGACGGCAAAAAACCTGAGCAATACGTCATTAAAGATCTTAATCCTAATCTTCAAAATTTGACAGTTACAGCAGTCACTACGTCCGATTCATATGAAAATCACCCGCAAATGGGTGGTACTGGAGGTAGTGCTGGAGCGTATACACCAGCAGGCGGGCAGGGCGGATCAAGATTTACTAGCGCAAAAAATGAAGCAGTTATTAACGCAGAGCACGTAGTTCATATTAGCTTGTCAGAAGGGCTAGACATGGCGTGGCCGTTCGGTACTTCTGTCTTAGAAACAGTGTTTAAAGTGTTTAAACAAAAGGAACTACTTGAAGATGCGATTATTATTTACCGTATTCAACGGGCACCTGAACGTAGAATTTTCAAAATTGACGTTGGAAATATGCCATCTCACTTAGCAATGGCATTTGTTGAAAGAGTGAAAAACGAAGTGCATCAACGTAGAATACCGTCTATTAACGGCTCGGGCGGTAATATGATGGATGCAACATACAATCCGATTTCAATGAATGAGGACTTCTTCTTTCCCCAAACCGCAGATGGACGCGGTTCAAGCGTAGAAGCACTGCCTGGGGGTTGCTTAGTAATGGATACTAAAGTTCCGCTACTTGACGGGAGGACACTGACCCTGAGTGAATTAACTGAAGAATATGCATCTGGAAAAACAAATTGGGTTTATAGTTGTAATCCAGACAACGGGCATATTGTTCCGGGCATTATAAGTTGGGCGGGGGTTACTCAAAAATCTGCTCAAGTAATGAAAATAATTTTGGATAATGGCCAAGAGATAATTGCGACCCCAGACCACAAATTCCCTGTAATAGGTAAGGGATTTGTTGAAGCCAAAGATTTACAACTTGGTGAGAGTATGATTCCGTTTAACACGAAACAGGAGCATATTAGCAACTATAAAAAACTTAACTATACTCAAGTATACCAGCCAGACACTAAACAGTGGCAATTTGTTCATCGACTAGTTGCAAATGAGTTATCCAAACACGGAATAATTGACAAATTTACTTATGACGAAAGTAGGGCAACTGATCACGTAAACGTTATTCATCATGTTGATTTAAAACGACATAATAATTCACCTGAAAATTTAGTTCACATGGTATGGGATGATCATAAAATGTATCATCAATCTTTGGGTTTCAGTAAAGAATCTCAACGGCTAGGAACAGTTGCAGCTAAAGCTAAATTTGACGAGATGAAAAAAAATCCCATATTATGGGCAAAGTATACTAAACAAATTTCAGACAGATTATCAAATAATTGGAAATCATTGACAGATACTGAGCGTAATTCCCGTATTATTAATATTACGAATGGGATACAACGATATTTTGATAATATTACAGATGATAAACATTTTGAGCTATGTGAGCGGAATGCTAAGAAGTCAAAATTGGGGTCCGCTGCTTTACAAAAAAAACTGTGTGATAATGAGTTTCATCTAAGATTTACTACTGCACAAAAAACAGGTTGGGAAAACTTTAAGAAAACCAGGCAATATGTTGAAAGAAATGAGAAAATAGGTGTTAAATCATCCAACTTCATGAATACTCCTGGAGTCAGAGAAAAATACTATAAGAACCAAGAAGTAATTTTTGATAAAGTCGTTTTAGACAAAATTCAATCTATGCTGCTAGGTAAAACTTCACATCAAGAAAATCTACAGTCTATAGTGAACCGACTTAATTCTGATCAATCATTTTTGAACTATTATCTTGATGCTAACAAAGATACAAAATCTCCAAATTGGGATAAGACTGGAATAACCGAATCTCAGATTCGTATTGGTGTGACACGGCACGGGTATAAAAATTGGCGGCAATTTAGAAAAGAAGCTGAGTTGTACAATCACAAAATTGTATCAATTGAGTATTTGCCTGACCTGGTTGAGGTAGGTACACTAACTATTGATGCTGGTGAAAAGTATCATGATTACCATACTTTTGCACTTGAATCAGGAATTTTTACAAAGAACTCAAATCTAGGTGAAATAACTGATCTGAGATTCTTCACAAACAAGTTATTCCGCGGATTACGTATTCCAGCAAGCTATCTGCCAACCCAAAATGATGAAGCAGCTAATAACTTTAGCGACGGAAAAGTTGGTATCGCAATGATTCAAGAATGGAGATTCAACCAATACTGTAAGAGACTGCAAAATTTTGTATCTGGCGTATTGGACAAAGAGTTTAAAATCTTTTTGAGGTTTAGAGGCTTTAACATTGATAACAGTGTTTTTGACTTAAAGTTTAACGAACCGCAAAACTTTACAAAATATCGTCAAGTTGAGATTGACGCAGCGAGAATTTCAACATTTACTCAAGTTGAGCAGATACCCTACTTGGCAAAACGGTTCTTACTTACCCGCTACCTTGGTCTAACTGAGGAGGAAATGCAAGAGAACGAGCAAATGTGGTCTGAAGAGCATGCTGATGAAAATGCCAAACCTGATGATCCAAACTTGCGGGCTGTTGGCGTGTCAGCAGGAGGCATATCCTCTGACTTAGAAAACTTAGGGCCAATGCCTGACGACATGGGCAGTGAAGAAGGTGAGGATATGGGTGGAGCAGATATGGGCGGTGGTGCAGGTGCCACTGGAGCCACATCACCAATGGGCAGTGCTGGCGGCGCTCCAGCGCCAGCTCAGTAAAAAACTAGTTTTTGGTTAAATAAAGATATGTATATATTAGATTTATTTGAAATGGGTAAGGACTCGGTCATTGAGGCAAATCCGCCCGGCTACTCTACTGAGAAGGACGATCAGTCCATTTTAACTATTTCTGATTTACGGAAAACACGGCTTACTCTTGACCAGCTGAATAAACTACGGCAAATCAACGATATTAGAAAAATAGAGCACGAGAAAAAGTTGAAAGGTCTTTCAAATATGTATAAACCGGCAGAGCAGGACGCTGGTGGTATGGGAATGTAACACATAACTCTCATGAAATCTGCAGAATTTATCATCGAGCGTAAAACCACTGGATCTTCAGTCCAGTGGTTTTACGCTCGATGATAAAGGTGTAGCCCGCGGGACGGCAATCCCCGACTACTCTAGACGACAACGGAGGTTATATGTCCAGCAATGATATTTACTATGTTTACGCATACGTGCGAAGCAAAGATTCTAAGACTGCAAAAGCAGGAACACCATACTACATTGGCAAAGGAACTGGCAGACGAGCATATGAAGCTCATCGTATAGCTGGCAAAGGCTGCCACACACCAGCAAAACAATATATAATTTTTCTCGAGACAAATTTGACACCATTGGGTGCTGTTGCAATAGAACGCCGCTTGATTAACTGGTGGGGTAGAAAAGATATTGGAACAGGAATTTTGCTAAACATGACAGATGGCGGTGAGGGAACGTATGGTAGAGTTTGTACAGAGGCAACAAAAGAAAAAATGAGAAAGCCTAAAAGTAATACAGAAAATATGAAAGCCCCTAAATCAGAAAGTCACAAGAAAAGATTGTCTGAAATTAAAAAGGGGAAATCCTGGGAAGAATTATACGGCTTAGTTGGAGCGAATGAAAGACGGTCTCGACTATCAGCGAGATCGAAAACGGAGGGATTTCGAAAAATGCGCAGTGAGGTAATGACTGGAAGTAAGCGCGGCCCGTATAAATCAAAGCAACCATACATGTAATTAGCGCAAAACTGCGCAAGTTTCTAGTTATCTTTAAGTTCGCTCTGAAAAACACTCATATTACACTGATTTATTCAGTTTTGAGTAAATAATATTACAAGTTATATAACCTTAAGGAGTTACCTATGCAAAAGTTCGAAAAACTTATTCAATACATTATCAACGAAGATGACGCGAAAGCTAAAGCATTGTTTCACGATATTGTAATCGCAAAAAGCCGTGATATTTATGAGAGTTTAGTTGACGAGGACCAGTTCCCTGTCCAACGTGGTCGCGGTGCAGAACGCCTTGGCGACGAAATTGAAGATCAGAATGATATTATTGACGGCGACCAACAAGGTATGCATGAAGATGACGAGTTTGCTGGCGATGACGACATGGACGGCGATGAGTTCGCTGGCGATGACGACATGGACGGCGATGAGTTCGCTGGCGATGAGTTCGCTGGCGATGAGGACGCAATAGGTGGCGAAGCAAGTGTTGAAGCCCGTGTTATGGATCTAGAAGACGCAATCGACGAACTTAAAGCAGAGTTTGACTCGCTAATGGCCGGCGAAGAAGCTGAAGAAGAAAATATGCCTGGTATCCATGATGACGCTGGCGAAGATGACATGGGCGACGACGAGTTCGACGCTGATGAAGAAGACATAGGCGGTGAAGAACTAGGTGACGAAGCCGAGTCAGACGGACAAAAGTTTGGCGAAGCTAGCATCTACGGCGAATCCAAGAAAACCGACAAACCATGGACTGACATGAAGGGTAACAAACACCCAGGTACTGCTGTTAAGGGCGACAAGTACGACGGTAAGACTGCTGAGAAAGAAGAAAAAGCTAAAAAAGTTAAAGAATCTCGCAAGTCACCAGCTGACTTAATGCGCGAGTATGTTGAAAAAGTAACTGCAGTTAAGCCTGTTGAAGGTGACGCTATTGGGTCTGGTGGTACAAAATCACCAATCAACTCTAAGAGCACCCAAATCGGTGGTAAAAACGACATGGGTGGAACTACAAAAAATATAGCACAAGGTGGTGCAGCTTCTGACCGTGACAGTAATACTGGTCCCAAGAAACCAAGCAATTACTTGACAAAAGGCGAGACAAAGATGGGTCAAGACAAGTACGAAAACAGCCCAGGTGCTAACACTAAAGGCTACAAAGACAAGCGTACTGTAAAGCGTGAGCAAGAAGGTCAAACAACTAAAGAGTCAGTTCCAGTTGCTAAGAAATCCTTCAATCCAGGCGGATCGTCAGGCTACAAGGCGTAATAGATATATGTCTAAAGTAATCTTATCAGAATTCATTTCCCCAAGTATTGGCAAAAATAAAGTTACTTTGGAAGAAGCTGAAGATGCTTTTGGTAATAAAGGTAAGCATTTATATATGGCTGGAATTTTTATTCAAGGCGATATACGAAATGCGAACCAGCGCGTATACCCTGTCCATGAAATTAAAAAAGCCGTAGACTCGATGAATAACATTTTACTTGACTCCAATGGAGGTGATATTCTCGGTGAAATGGATCATCCAGATGATCTTAAAATCAACCTCGATAGAGTTACTCACAAAATTGTAAAAATGAGCATGGAAGGTCCCAATGGTGTAGGAAAATTACAAATTCTCCCGACACCGATGGGAAATATTGTTAAAACTATGCTGGAATCGGGAGTGAAGCTTGGAGTTTCCAGCCGCGGAAGCGGTAACGTCAATGAAGCAAACGGTCATGTTAGTGATTTTGAAATTATTACTGTAGATATAGTAGCCCAGCCATCAGCTCCAAACGCATATCCAAAAGCTATTTACGAATCACTTATGAACATGCGTCATGGTCATAAAGTTCTTGAAATGGCAGCTGATACTAAGGTGCAACGGTATATCAAAGGTCAAGTCATACGCTTAATTCAGGATATGAAACTAAAATGAAAATAACATTGGCTTTCTTGTATAAATGGACTCATATTCCTACTCGTAAGTGGTATATTGGATCTAGAGCTGCTGTTGGGTGCCATCCAAATGATGGGTATATATGCTCAAGTAAAATTGTCAAACCGATGATTCTTGAAAATAGAAACGACTGGGAAAGAGAAGTATTGTTAATTGGCGATCCAACGTTTATTCGCAATCTTGAATCAGCATATCTATCACAACTTGACGCAAAAAATGACCCTATGTCGTTTAACCAGCATAATGGAGATGGTAAGTTTACTACTAATGGCATTCCACCATGGAATAAATCTTTAACAAAAGATACTGACTCTCGTATAGAAAACTATGCTAAAAAAGTAAGCGTGTCGAGAAAAGGTAAGTGCATTGGTAACAAAAATCCATCAACACGCCCTGAGATTAAAGAAATTCTTCGAAGTCAAAAAATAGGAATTAAAAACCCAATGTTTGGCAAAGAGGCATGGAACAAAGGTAAACGTGGACAACTTATGTGGGTAAACAATGGGGATACATCAAAGCAAGTAAATAAAGATCAAATGGATGATGGATTTATTAAAGGTAGGATCTATGTAAAGCGTTGGTTTACCAATGGTACGGAGTCATTACAATGTACACCTGGCAAAGAGCCAGACGGATTTACTATTGGAAGAAAAATTCAGCACGATATGAGTTATGACAAAACTAAGTATAAATGGTTTACTAATGGATTGACAGCAAAACGGTTTATACCAGGTACAGAACCAGATAATTTTATTTCTGGAAGAAGTTTGAAATCTTGCATTATGGAAGATTTTAATCAGAAGGAATCCCATGGAACTTGGGAAGTTAACAAGGAGACGTTATGTTAAATGCGATCAAACCACTTATTGATGGCGGCATTATAAACGAAGATACACGTCAAGCCATTACGGAAGCATGGGAGGCTCAGCTTGCTGAAGCCAAAGAGCTAGCCCGTAGTGAATTGCGTGAGGAATTCGCCCGCCGCTATGAACACGATAAAAGTGTAATGGTTGAAGCTTTAGACACAATGGTAACTGAATCCCTGCAACAAGAAATCGTTGAATTCAGGGAAGAAAAGAAAGCTCTTGCGGCAGACCGCGTTAAGTTCAATCAGAACGTGCG
>Ga0210041_1000440_pt1 | contig 46544 bp, 33 predicted proteins | sample CryGeymeta201503_FD_183973 | JGI IMG/M metagenome (GOLD analysis project Ga0210041, IMG submission 183973) | Groundwater microbial communities from Crystal Geyser aquifers in Utah, USA - Crystal Geyser metaG 2015-03 (SPAdes) (version 2) | ecosystem: Environmental > Aquatic > Deep subsurface >... | reverse complement strand
AGGGCTAGCCCTTGATTGTTTAGAATTCAATAACGATACTTTAACCAAGCAATGACACAACAACAATTCCTCGCAGACACACTTTTTGAATAACTACCTATTCGAGACTAATTGAGACCTTCAAAAAACCTCAAAAAAGGAATATAAACCCTTATTTATATCTTATTTAATCGATTTGTTTGCCAAATAATTAGTTTTTAGAAGGCTTCAAATTGTAATTAATTAATTAATTAATTAACTAATTGTTCACAAACTACTTTACTAGTCTATCTAACAATTCAAAAAGAATTGCTTTATTTGTTTGAAAATATCTCTGATTCTCAAGAATTTCATCAGCCGATTGAACAAAATCTGCAACCTCCAATTCATGACCTTCATGCTCAATCATGCGTTTCACATCTTCTTCTCGCACTTCCAAGTGAAACTGCAATCCTAATATAGTATCACCAATCCAAAATGCTTGATGTTTACAAGCCGGACTCGAAGCAACTAATTCAGCTCCATTAGGTAAATCGAAAGTATCTCCATGCCAATGAAAAACGGTTAATCCGTCAAATTCAGGCGTTCCTGAAATTGGAAACCAACCTATTTCTTTTTGATGGTTTGGGTAAACTTTTGCGCCACAAACTTCAGCAATTAATTGCGAACCTAAACAAATTCCTAACACTATTTTTCCTGCATCAATTGCTGATTTGATGATTTCTTTTTCTTCTTTTAACCAAGAAAGTTCCGATTCATCATAAACGCCCATCGGTCCGCCCATAATAATTAAGACATCAAAAGGCTCATTTTGATACGAACGTTCCCACCAATTTGTGGAAGTTAACGAATGATTATTAGTAGAAATCCATTCTGAAATGGAACCCAAACCTTCGAAAGGAACGTGAAAAAATGCGTGAATTTTTGCCATAATTTCTAAAGTAAAATTAGTTTCTTCTTTTAATAATCCAACGTTTCATAAAAGGATCATCTAATTCATAACCCTTTGTTAATTTTATAACTAAACCGGTATTCATGAGTCTCTTTAAACTACTGAATGTAGTGCTACTCGCGCTAAGATTAAAACGTTGAGCAAACTTATCAGAAAGCGGCGATTCTATTGATTCGGCTAAGCCAATAAGTACTTTTTTATCTGTTTGATTTAAGCTAATCCATTGGCGTTCATAATCTAAGTCGTGCATTTGAACGATTGAATACACAGCATCATTAACGACATTATTTTCCTCATTTCCATTTCTAATCTCATTCCAAACAGTAAAGGCCAATTGTTGTGTATAATAAGGATGCGCCTCAGTTATTGCCAAAATTTCTGTTGAAAACACATCTGCTTTGGCAGAAATAGGTAAAAGACGATTTTCTAGATACTGATAAAATTCATCTTTAGGGATTTTATTCAAATACATAAGCATCCCAAAATGATAAAAAGGAGATTTTTTTTGAATAAACATATTCCGAATCAGCGATTCCTGACTTCCAAGGAAAATGTAATTTATATTGGTATGATGTTGTACAATAGAACGTAAAATTTTGGGTAAATCTTTATTTAACTGAATTATCTCTTGAAATTCATCAAAAACGACAATGGGTTTTTTCTCAGGGCTAGCTAGTTTGTTAATAAGATTTAAAACATCTTCAAGATTTTTATCTGAATCAACGTTGTAGTTAAAATTAATATCTGTTTCGTTTGTTACCAGATTTATGCTCAAACTCGGTATAAACTTGAACTCAGTAACTCCTTGTTTTACTTTTTCAAACGGATATTGAGAAAAAACGCGTTTTAGCAATTGCCGTGCAAAATCGTCAATAGAAGTAACCATTTGCAGATTTAAGTCAATTAAAGGTCGGTCTAATTCGGCGACAACTTTATAAACTAAGCTCGTTTTCCCAAATCGACGAGGACTTATAATCGTAACATGATTTTGACTGTTTAAAACATTTTTTAGCTGTTCTATTTCATTTTTTCGATTGGTAAAATAATTTTTACCGACAACTCCGCCAAATTTAAAAGGGTTTTCTATTGTATTCATTTTGCGAAAAAAAAGAGAAATTAAAAGTAGCGGACAAAATTTGTACCGAAATGTATTGGAATATAATTATTCTCTAAAGCAATTGCGAAATTTTTCGTTCCGAAATTTTTCGCAATTAGTTATTCATAATAAAAACAATAGTATAATATGTATTAAAATAGAAATTATACGTCTTTTTTGCGATTACGAATGTAGTCTTCGAACACAACTCCACCTAAATTATTCAAACCTGTGAAATAAGCTTTTCCTCCATTGGCTTCGGTGAGTTCGTGAACAAAATTTTGTAAATAAGGATCACGAGCAATCATAAAAGTTGTAATCTGAATGTGATCTCTTCGGCATTTAACCGCTTCATCTAAAACTTTATTTACGATTTTTCTATCGAGTCCAAAGCTGTTTTTGTACAATTTTCCATTTTCGAACATGGCAGAAGGTTTGCCATCCGTAATCATGAAAATCTGTTTGTTCGAGTGTTTTTTGCGAGTCAAGATTTGACGAGCCATATCGAGTCCGGCTTTTGTGTTGGTGTGAAACGGACCGACTTGTAAATAGGGTAAATCTTTAATGGAAACCTGCCAAGCTTCATCGCCAAATGCAATAATATCTAAACTGTCTTTGGCATAATTACTTAATATTAATTCAGCTAAAGCTAGGGCTACTTTTTTTGCTGGCGTAATTCTGTCCTCGCCATATAAAATCATGGAATGACTTAAATCAATCATTAGAACAGTTGCAACTCCGGTATGAAAATCCATTTCATGCATCATTAAATCATCTTCGTGCATATCAAAACGATCTAAACTGGAGTGCTTTAAAACATTTAATAAGGATCCTGTTGCATCAATATGAGTTAAATCATCACCAAATTGAAAGGCTCTTGTTTCGGGTTGTCTCTCAATTCCTTTACCTGAATAATCAGTTTTGTGATTCCCAATTGCACCTTTTCCTAAATTCTTGAAAATCTCTTCAAACGCATTTTTCCGTAAGTTGACTTCTGTTTTTGCAGTAATAATGACTTTATTCGTGTCATCATCAAACTCAATAAAACCTTGCTCTTGCAAATCTTCAATAAATTGAGCCATCGAATAATTGTCTTCGGGTTTAATGAGATTGTATTCACGGTCTAAATCAATGAGCCATTGTAAAGCTTGGGAAACATCGCCTCCTGAAATCAAAAGCAATTGATCAAAAATATCTTTTAATCGCTGAAAAGGCGATTTATCGTCGTTAGGACTGGGAATAAATTCGGTGTAGCGGATTTTCATGATTCCTTAAACTAATCAATCTAGCGTAAACAATCACACAAGAATTCCAAAAAATAAAGAAATATGATTGTTCTATAAGGCTAATATTATTAAGTGTTTGGATTGATTCTTAAATTCATAAAAAATCTTTTTAAAAATATCTTGTAAGGTTTGGCCATTTCAAGCGTCTCTGTAGGTAGAACATAATTATTAATGAAAAATCTATCTATCATGGCAAAATTTATAAATCCATTCACCGATTTCGGTTTTAAGAAACTATTTGGTGAGGAATCTTCAAAAGAAATGTTAATTTCCTTTCTTAACGACTTATTAGTTTACGAATCCGGAACTATTGTTGATATAACGTACTTAAATACAGAGCAATTTGGACAAGCAGAAGATCATCGTAAATCGTTTTTTGATATATACTGCAAAAATGAAAAGGAAGAGTATTTTATCGTTGAAATTCAGCGTGCATCTCATTTGAATTTTAAAGAACGTATGCTCTACTATTCAACGTTTCCGATTCAACAACAGGCCAAAAAAGGCGAATGGGATTTTGCCTTAACGGCTATCTATGTTATTGCAATTCTAAATTTTGAATTAGATGATAAAAACGGAAATCAACATAAAATCGTTTCTCGTGTTCAATTGGTTGAATCTGAATCGAAAGAGGTATTTTACCCTAAATTGACGTATATTTTTTGGAAATGCCCAAATTTGCAAAGGGTGAAAATGAGTTAAAAACTTCGTTTGATAAATGGTTATTTTTACTCAGATATATGGAACAATTTGAACGATATCCCGACAAGCTGAAGGAGAAGATTTTCATGAAATTTCTTGAAAAAGCCGAATTGGCAAAACTTAGCGAGCAAGATCGAAATAGGTATGAATATAGCCTTAAAGTGTATCGTGATGAACGCTTAGTGCAATATTCTAGAGAAGTTGAAAAAAAAGAATTTGAACAAGCTCGCAAGGATTTAGCACGTGCACGCAGTGAAGTAGATCAGGCACGAAATGAAGTAGATCAGGCACGAAATGAAGCAATCAAAGCTCAAGAAAAGGTAAACCAGGCTAGAGAAGAATTAAATCAAAATCTCGAAAACTTAAACCGAATAGAGCAAGAAAAGCTAAAGGTAATTCAAGAATCAAAAGAATTAGCATTCAAAACAGCAGTTGAAATTGCAAAAAACGCCTATCAAGAAGGTCTTTCCATTTCAATAATTGCTAAAATGACAGGTTTATCAGAAGAAGAAATTATTAAGCATATCTAGTTTATTTAATTTGATTACAGAATCCTGGTATATCTAGGATTTTTTTTGCAAAACACTCCCTAAATTCAACAATGAAAAACGAAGAACCAATAGACCGATTTACTTACGAAAAAAAATTATGGGCTCAAGGGTTTAAGCACATAATGGGTTTAGATGAAGTGGGAAGAGGATGTCTTGCTGGGCCTGTGGTTGTAGCTGGCGTAATTTTTCCGGTAGATTATAAAAATGACTTGCTAAAAGACAGCAAACAACTTTCAGAAAAACAACGAGATGAATTAGCTATTCAAATTAAACAAGATGCTGTTTCTTGGATCATTAAAGAAGGTTCATTAAAACTCATTGAGCAAAAAAATATTCTTTGGGCTTCATTAATAACTATGCACGAAATAGCTCAGGATAATAAACCTTCTCCAGATTTTTTATTAATTGATGGAAATCGTTTTGTACCCAGTTTGATACCGCATCAATGTATCATTAAAGGTGATGATAAAAGTGCAAGTATTGCTGCAGCTTCTATTCTTGCTAAAGTGTATCGTGATGATTTAATGAAGGTTTTACATAAAGAGTACCCAGAATACAATTGGGCTTCGAATGTGGGATATGCAACAAAAGATCATTATAATGGATTAGCAGAGTTTGGAATTACAAAACATCACCGTTTAGGGTTTAATTTAAAAACAGATAAGAATCGATAAAAAAAGATATCATATTCTTGAAATTACACTCATTTTTAGTAAACAGCTTAGTAGCAAAATAACTATAATTCTTACATTGAATTCTAAAAAATTATTAATATCATTTTATATCAATTTTTTAGAGTTCTTAACCAAATCGTAAATCAAAATTATCAAAAATTGAATTTTTCTAAATGAGTATAAATGCAATCACCTTTCCTTGGATAATCAATAAAAAGACAGATTTAATTTGGTTCATTGGTGGAGCACTGTCAGGCTATTTCTTATTCTTTTTGAATGTTGGACTGGGTTGGGATATGATTAGTATTTGGTTTATTTGGGTCACTTTTATCGATACGCCACACTTTTTCGGGACCTATTCAAGAACTTTTTTTGATAAAGAAGAATTTGCAACTAGGAAAAAATTATTACTGGGAAGTATGCTTTGGTATTTAGCTGGACCTTTAGCGGTATTAATTTCTTATTTAATGTTTTCTGTCGGTTCTGTGAATTATTATGTTCCTTGGTCCTTATTTTCAGCTTTTTTTGGTGCTTGGGCTTATTGGCATGTAGTAAGGCAACACTACGGTTTTATGGCACTGTACAAGAAAAAAATGGGAGAAAAGAATTCGTTCGATTTTAAATTGGATAGTGCAATGCTTTACGGTGGTTTATTGTTGCCGTTTTTTGTTTTTGTTTCTCGTCATCCCGATACTAGAGGTTTTGTTTTTATTAAAGATGCATCGAGTTCTCTTATTCAATTCTATTCTATTAGCTCAACAATTTTAGTAATTATCGTTTCGGTAATTTTTATTGCAAGACAAGTTTACCATTCAAACCAAGGAGAAAAAATTAACGGTGCTAAAATTTTATTTTTATTAGCAGTAGTTCCTTTGCATTTTTTCATTTGTTATTCTGATGCAGTTCTAGATTCTGGATTTTTTGCATTTGGGGCTTTTGTCACTGTTTTTCACGATTTACAATATCATGCAATTATTTGGTTTCACCATAAAAACCGATATCACAAAAAAGGAGTAGATTCAACTCGTTTTGGAATTGCTGCAAAAATCTCAAAGAATTTAGCTGTTTTTATTTGTTGTGCTGTATTTATGGGAGTTTTAGTTCGTTTATTGGGTTGTTCTATTCAAGTTCACCCAGGCTGTTTCCCATTTTATATCGCAACTGAAAAAATGATTTTTGCAGATTTCGGAATGGATAAATTATTACAAGGTGTTTTGATTGGATTTGCATTGCAGCACTATTTTCTAGATCAATTTATCTGGAGAACTTCAAAAGATAAAACCTTGAATAAAGATTTAAAACTAACTGAACAAGTAAATTAGAAATAGAAAATGCAACTTTTGGAGTTCGTTTTTGACTTCGGGATAAAAAAGAATATTCTATGGCTCAACACAGCACCACTGCAAAAAATGTTTTGGATACAATCTGAGCAAAAAACGGTTATCCCGTACTCTGTAACAAAATTTCGGCGTAAATTATTAAGGTGAACTTAACACTATATGTTGCGAATTTGAAATTGATGTGATTTTTAGCAACATTACATACGTTGCAATTTGAAAACTAAAGTTTCACGCCCGATTTTGAGTTAGAAAGTATATAATTTACGATTATGTAGCATTGATTTTTTATAAAAAGCCTAACGATTATAAATAAGGGAATTTTCGTTGAATTAAATAAGAATTTGTCAAATAAAGCATTTCTAGGAAATATGAATAGGCTATTCCATTAATGATTTGATTTATATTCTTTGAATAGCATTCCTTCAAAAATCTGATTATACTGTAAACTGATTAATTAGAAATTAAAATTAGGTTTTATGAGTGCATCAAAACAAGCTGAATCACGTCGTGATTTTCTTAAAAAACTAGGTTTAGGCGGATTAGGCTTAGGGTTTTCATCTCCATTAGCAGTTGCTTGTGCAGTAGAAGGTAAAGAACCCGATTTCACTTTTATTCATGCGACAGATATGCATGTTACCAGAAAAAGAAAAGGCGTACAAGGTTACCAAACCTTTGTTAAATCTGTGAATACGTTAAATCCAAGTCCAGCTTTAGTCTTAATGGGTGGCGACTTAGCTTTTGATGGGTTATACACAGATAAAGCCGTTTTTGGGGATCAAATTGATGCTTTTAAGCAAGCCTCTGATCAATTGAAAATGCCTTATTACAACGCTATTGGAAATCATGATTTATTGGGCTGGTCGCCAAGAAGAAAAGTTTCCGTTTCTGATCCTGATTTAGGGAAAAAGTTCATCATGGATAAACTAGGAATGGAAAAATCCTATTACAGTTTTGAGACTAAAGGCTGGCATTTTGTTGTTTTAGATGCATTACATGAAAAAAAATCAAAAGATGGCCCTATTTATGAACCCAAGTTAGGAAAAGAACAATTGGATTGGTTACGATTTGATTTAGGTGCCAATTCAGGAAAACCAACTGTTGTTGTTTCTCATTATGCTGCATTTAACCACACAGGTCAAATAAATGCAGATACTGAAATGAAAGCCATGAACAATTTAGTTCTTTCAGATAACAAAGAATTACGGTTTATTCTTGAGCGACATAGTGTTAAAGCATTCTTACAAGGACACACACATATTGCCGAAAACTTCCAATATAATGGTGTTTGGTATATAACTTCTCAATCGGTATCGGCAGCTTGGTGGGGTGGAAATTGGGTTGGATTTAAGCCCGGTTATACCATTTTCAAAGCATTTGGATATGAGCTACAATGGGAACATGTCAGTTTTGATTGGGAACATCATTTAGAACCAGAAGACACCGTTGAAAAAGATCGTATAGCAAAAAGAATGGAATTTGAAGAAACACAAAGACAATTATTAGCTGAAGAAACAAAGGATGAAAATCCAGTTTTTAAAGGCAGTGTAATTGGCACAGAGTTGAATTGATTCTAGTGTTTAGTTTAAAGATATAAGATGAAAACCAAGGTTTGTAACTACTAAAACCTGGTTTTCACTGAATCGAATTAAGTTTTTAATTAATGTCGTTTCAATATGTGGACTAAAATTAGGAATTGGTTCCCATTTCCCTTCTTTTATGTAATGAACCTCACATAAAGATGCTATCAAAAGTTGATTTTTGTTTAAAACACAACTGTGAAAAGTCGAATAAGGCGTTTGGTTAACTATTTTGGGTTCTGCATCTAGATTATCAATGTTAAATCGATAAATCTCTCCTCGAATATGAGTTAAGAAAAGGTAATCACCCAAGATTTCAAAGTCCGAAAAAAAACCTTTAAATCGAGATTTATCAATAACTTTTTCCCATGATTTTAGATTTTTGGAGCGAAAAAGAGCATCTTCGGTGAATAACCAAACTGTTCCAGTCTTTTCTAAATGGATTGATCGTAAACCATAGACACCACTATCCAATTCTATTGGTTTGAAGGTTTTTTTTCTCATATCAAATAGAACCGTTTTTAAATCAAACATGCGATCACTACCATAAATAATGCAAAAGCGTTTATCAATTAGTAGAACTCCACTTATAGTAAACTGAACTTTGGGTAATTCAACCGATCTAAAGAAGCCAGTCTGCTTATTCATAAGTGAAACCGTATTCTGTTTCTTAGAAAAGACAACTAAACTATCGAAAAATAAATTAAGTGAACTTGGATGAATCCATTTGAAAATATCTTGTTTGCTATCAATTAAATTAATAGTGCTAACATTATTGTCAGCATCGATAAACCAAACTGATTTTGTAGTTTCATCAAAAATTAATGAATGTAGAGCAGAACTATAATTATAGATTCGGGGTTCAGAAGAAATCTGAGAATAAACTAAATGAGTTGATAAGCTAAAAAATAATAAACAGATAAGAGTAGATTTTTTCATGTTGCAACACTAAAATTTTTAAAAGAGTGAAAATTAAATTCCTGCTAACGCAGGTTTAATCATGTTTTAACTGTCTATGAATCAAGACAAATTATAGTCATTATTTATTGAAAAAGTACATTCATTAATTATCAGTCCAGAAAATATTGTTTAAATGAATTGCCCACAACTAATAGGAAACGTTTATAACTAAAAAAATAAAGGTGATTTGAAATCGGACTTGAGCTGAGTTCCCATAAAAAGTGTATTTTTCTTACTTAGAATAAAGTTGGGTATCATTGAATGAACAAAACCCAACTAGAGGATTACGCAGCTTTGAATAAGCAATTAAAAAATAAGTATTTAACATTCAGAATTTCAAAATATGGCTTTAACATACACTTCCTATTTAAAAACAGAAGAACTTCTTGAACTTCAAGAACTAAAATCAAGCCCAGCTCAACATGATGAGCTTCTTTTTATCATTATTCATCAAACTTATGAATTGTGGTTCAAACAAATTTTGCATGAAATTGATTTACTTCGTGTAGAAATGGAAGCAGGTCATCCTTGGGCTGCCTTAAAAACAATGCGCCGAATTTTGGTCATCATGAAAACGCTAGTTGGTCAAAATGACATTCTTGAAACAATGACACCATTATCCTTTTCATCCTTTCGTAAATATTTGGAATCAGCCTCAGGTTTTCAATCCGTTCAATTCAGAGAGTTAGAAATAGTATTGGGGATGAGACATAATAGAATGTTTAGCTTGCATGAAGCTGATTCTTTAGCTTACAAAAAACTCACATTAAGAATTGAAGAATCAACAATTTGGGAATCTTTTATCAAACTTTTGCAAAAAATGGGTTATAAGGTTGAAGCACCAAAACGAGAAAATGAATCTGGTTTGATGTTTAATCCAAGTAAAGAAATGCAAGATGTGATATACGATATCATGAAAGAAAAAAATGAAATCGCTTTGTTATGTGAGTCTTTAGTCGATTTCGATGAAGGCTTACAAGAATGGCGTTACAGACATGTCAAAATGGTTGAACGAACAATTGGCAATAAAATGGGAACTGGAGGAAGCGATGGTGTTCAATATCTAAAAAACACCTTGTTTAATGCCGTATTCCCAGATTTGTGGGAAGTAAGAACGCGATTTTAAGGGTTTAATTATCCTTAATGAGGGATAAGAATTTTGGAAATTGTTTTAGCATCAAACTAGAAAAAACTCAGAAATGCTAACTAGAATTAAACTCCCAAATGACCCAAAATAGCATTTCATAGTTTTTCAGATTGCTTTGGGGTTCCGATGTACTAATCGGAATCATATTTCGCTTTGTAGCGATTAGAGAGTGGCAGTGAAACCGAAGGCACTGCGTAGCCAAATGAAGATACTTTTTATATCATTCGTATTATTTGTTTCCCTTACAAAACCCAGATTAATAGTATATTAACTTACAAATTTATAAAAAATAAAACGTTTCAAACAGTATGTCTGCTACTAGATTTCTGTATCTTTTCAAGAGTTAATGAACATTGAATCAATAATTATAGCGTGTTTCCAATCCTAATACTTCTTGCATTAGAAATACCTGATGAGACAAAACGTATTGCACTAAAAATTAGAATGGGCGATTCAAAAGCCTTTAAATTCTTCTTTGATGTTCATCATAAACAATTATATCGTTTTCTAATTCAGCGAAGAGTGAGAGAGGAAGTTGCACAAGATCTTGTACAACAAGCATTTATTTGGATTTGGGAACATAGGTCAGAAATTGATCCTGATAAATCCTTAAAAGCCTATCTCTTTAAAATTGGCTACACTAGAATGCTCAATCAAATTAGAGACAATAAAAAGAATTCTAGTTTAGATGTGTATGAGCTTGATTCGCAAACCAGTGCAGCAGCTGACTCTGATTTAATCAATTCAGAATTGAAAGACAAAATATATGCTGCAATAGCTCAAATGCCAGACAAAAGAAGAACTGTATTTGAGTTTTGTTATTTACAGGAAATGAGTTACAAACAAGTTGCAGAAATACTTGAATTGAGTGTAAAAACAGTAGAAAATCACATGGGTTTAGCACTAAAGTTTTTAAGAGAATCACTCGCTGATGCAAATAACTAATATTTGCCTTAGAAATAGAATCGCTTGCATTAGTTGTTAATGCTGAATTCTGAAAAGAATTAAGTTCTACGATTTAAATTCATATATACTGCGTTCGAGAAAAGAGCCATTTGTAATCTCAGATTATGATCTTGATATTTCTCTGCATTTTGAACGTGTTTTAAATTAAGGTTCTAAATCAGAGGTCTATTCGCAATAGCATTTATTATTTATGAATGAAACATTTGACACTATTTAACAATAGTTTGGTCAATTACTCAAATTTGGACTTGGATCTTTTGTAAAGTTTATTAATTTTTTAAAAGGTTCAATTTTGCAAAAAAAATAAAAAAAATAACATAATCGCAACACATAGTTCTTATTTCATGTACGTCATTTCGTTATGCTAAACTCCGATCCAGCATCTCAGTCTTAGAACTTAACCTATTCAAAAGAACTAGCTTATGGCCTTAAAAAAAATTGGACAGACCTAACACTTCGTGGTTCTTCGAATCGTGTCGGGGCATGGGATGTTCTTTATTTTGCAAAACCCAGTGAAGTTTGCTTAGAAACGAAGTCCGAGTTTGAGTCATACAGGATAATGTTTTTGAATGAAAAATCTGTTATTGTTAAAAAATGATTTTACAAACAAATATTTGTGAATTATCAGAATGAAAACTGTCCATTTATGCTCATATAAATTATCTTATTTTTAAGAATCCTGCTAAGTCGGGTACATAATCTCTCGTAGCTAATTTTCAATGCTAATCGTTTTATCTAACTTTTGAAAAGTATGTGAACTAAGTCAGTAAATCTGAACCAAATTGCTTCACTACAAATTGGATAGCTTATTTCTTCATTTTATAATCTTGGATGCGTTGGGTCATCCACTTTAACTAAATCGTTAGAAAACCATCTCTTCAAACGAATTCTTCCCACTTTGAAAAACTGCTGAAAATAATCCCATCTCGATTTTTTCTTTTGCTCAGCAATTTTATTTGGAAGTGAATTGGTCTGTTCTTTAGGTGGAATATAAATCATTCCTGTACACAGACACATTTTCCTATTAGTTCGTGTAAGAATGTCGTAATTTACACAACTTTTGCAACCACCCCAAAATTTATCATCATCCGTTAATTCTGAAAATGTAACTGGTTTGTAACCTAAATCGCTGTTGATTTTCATTACTGCTAAACTCGTAGTTATACCAAAAACTTTTGATCCGGGAAATTTTTTTAAAGAAATATCTAAAATTTTAGCCTTTATTTGTTTTGCCAAACCTGTTTTTCTGTAATCAGGATGAACAATAAGTCCTGAATTGACAACATATTTACCATCTCCCCATGTTTCTATATAACAAAATCCAATCAATTTTGAGTCATCTAAAGCTATTACAGCTTTGCCTTCGTGCATTTTAGTAATGATATAAGCAGCTTCGCGTTTGGCAATACCCGTTCCACGAACTTTGGCTGATTCCTCAATCAAATCACAGACTTCCTGTGCGTAAGGAATATGAGTTTCATTGGCCACAAATAGATTAACGGACATAGGGCAGGATAAGGCTAAATTTTTAATGGTTGATATATGAAATCTACGAATATTGAAAAGATTTCAATAGGCTTAATTGTTACTTTGAATAAATTTTAGAAATAAAATCTGAACCCACTTCAGAAGGTCGAATCTTTCGGATTGAACCATTTCAAATACTGATAATTTACCTAAAATGTTGCTGAACTGTACTTATTAGAGTAAACTCAAATCTAAAGTTGATAGCTGAGAATTAAGGTTTACCTCAAAGCAAATCAACAAAAAAAAAGCTCCAATTGGAGCTTTTAAAATGTTGATTAATTTATTTAAAATCTTCGAAATCATCATCCATTGGAATAACTTTAGATGGGTCAATATTTCCAAAAGGATTAGAATTTACATTTGAACTTTGTTTCATGGTTTTAGAATAGCCAGAGGGATGTGAATTTCCAGAGGAGTACTCGCCTGAGTTAGAAGACCTTGATGAGGAGTTTTTTTGAGAATTTGTTTTTTTTCTTTTTTGTGTAGAAGAATTACCCTCATTCCCAGAATGATTCTCTTCACCATTAACAAGAGTCGTTAATTCTTGAACAATATCAATTAATTGAGTCGCCTCAGATTTAAGGTTTGCAGCCGCCGATGAATTTTCTTCGGCTCCTGCGGCGTTTTTCTGAGTAACAGAATCAACATGACCCATTGCTCGGTTAATTTGTTCCAAACCTTGAGATTGTTCTAGAGAAGCAGCTGTAATTTCACTAACCAACTCATTTACTTTTTGGGTTTTTTGATCTATCTCAACTAAAATCTCACCGACTGAAGCAGCGATAGTAACACCACCATTAGCGGCTTGTCGAGAACGTTCAATAATTGATTCTGTTTCTTTAGCAGCATCAGAAGTTCTTAAAGCTAAACGACGAACCTCTTCAGCAACTACGGCAAATCCCAGCCCAGCTTGTCCAGCTCTTGCTGCTTCTACTGCTGCATTTAATGCTAATAAATTGGTTTGGAATGCAATTTCATCAATGGCTTTAATAATTTTCGATGTTTCATCAGTTGAGATTTTTAACTCGTTCATAGACTGATTCATCTTCACCATTGCGTTGTTTCCTTTGGTAGCTGCTTTTCGTGCTTCTTCAGAAAGTTGATTTGCCTGTTGTGCGCTTTCCGCATTTCGCTTGGTCATAGAAGCAAGTTCTTCAAGTGAAGCGGAGGTTTCTTCCAAAGAAGAAGCTTGTTGAGATGCACCATCTGCCATATCCTGACTTGATGCGGCAACTTGCTCAGAAGCATCACTTATACTTCTTGCTGCATCTTGTAAACGAGAGTTGTTTTTCAAAATTGGAGAGTTAATTGAGCCTGCAAACCAGTAACCCATTCCAATGTAGATTAAAAGAGCTATAATGGATATTACAATTGTTGTATAGAGAATTTCTGAAGAAGAACTTAGCAATGTTTTTTCAGAGTAGGTGATTTTAACAATCCCAATAATATTTTTCCCATTATCATAAGAGACATTGCTGAATACAGGAGCAGTGAATGTTAAGTACTCGCCTACTTGAGCGTAGATGATTTCGTTAATACTTTCTTTAATAACCAGTTTGTCACTACCAGGCCCAACAGAATAAATTGGTTGCAACATTTCATCGAACAGGGCAATATTGTAAACCCCATCATCTAGGTGGTCATTATCGAAGTGAGACATGGATTCACGAATGAGAGCACCATCATCTAAAATTCGAGCTTCAACAGCATTGGAAAGTTGCTTGGATATAGCGTCAGTAGTGTTCCTTGAAGATTCTACTAAAATCTCTCTTCCCATCGAAGTTGACTTATTTGGGAAATAAAGAGCCATAAACAACGATACTAAAATACCAGTACCAACAAAAATGGATATGATTCGGGCGCGGAGCGAAAAATTCATAAGTGCCAAGTTTTATATTAACGACATCATTTAATCTATAAAGTACCATAAAGTAGTAAGCCAAAGTTGAAAATAAAAACGGGAAATCAAAAAAAGTGCTATTAAATAGTAAAAAACTGATTTTTGGCTAAAATTCCTATTAAATCTTATACAATAGAACATGATTTGGAATGGAACGAAAAAACTTAAACATAAATAAGCACACATTTATAGAGTTGATTTAAAAACGAGGTCAAGTCCTATTTTCTGTGTAAAAACAAAAAAGGGTTATTAAGCAGCAAGTTTGAATGATAATCGATTTTCAGTTAAAGTTATGTGTTTAGATTCTGTGATTAATTTACGGATGTTACGCAGTAAGGCTAAATCCGATGGACTCATATTTACTCTTTGCCACTGCCCGCTGGCTCGAATTAGCGTTCCGAATACTAGTTTCATAGCTCCTTTTTCATTCACATGAGTTGGAATTATTTTGGTTCTGCGTTTTTGTTCCACGAAACAGCGCTCAATTAAATTGGTGGTTCGAATGCTTCTTCGATGCCCCTCGGGATAATTCAGATGCGCCAGACAGGCTTGTAAATCATCGATAAAACAAGCAATTAAAGCTGGATACACATCTGCAAATTCGGTTATAAATTTTTCGGAGCGGGCTTTACCTTCCTGATGGGTGGGAGCATAATAAATGTCGTGAAGCCGTGATTTCATCCGTTTTTGAATAGTCTGGTCAGCAGGTAGTTTACTGAGTAAATTGCGCAACTTATGGCTAATACATCGTCCACGATCGCTATACGGGAATACTTTCGTTATAGCCTTTATGATGCCATTACAGCCATCACTAATGGTCAAAACAAGCTGATCCATGCCACGAGCCAACAAGTCTTGGAAAAAGTCTTCCCAAGCCTGCGCACTCTCACTTCCAACCGCTTGCAAGCCCAAAAGCACTTTTCTGCCATCACTACAAATGCCCCAAGCGCATAAAATAGTTTGATTGTTGGTGTACTTTCGGATTGATTCATACACGCCATCAACAAACAAATACACCACATCGTCTTGCTCCAGCGAGCGTTTCGACCATTGGGTGTACTGCTGATACAATTCATCGGTGAGCTGACTGGTTACACTACGTGATAAAATCGGCTTTCCCTGGCTATCCACTAAGGTCTGCTCAATATCACGTGTGGACAAGCCTCGAACGTACATTTCGGTAGCTAAATGCAACAGACGGGCATCAATGGCATCTAAACGAGTAAATAGCTGTGATTCAAATTCCCCTTGATCGTCGCGCACTCGTGGTCGTTGAAGCCCAATTCGACCCAATGGGGATTGAATTGATTTAGGTGTATATCCATTTCGATACCCCTTAAATTCACTATATTCTGAATCTTCATTATCATTGCCTTTTCGTTCATACCAGCCTCGTCCTAAATATTCGTCAACTTCATGTTCGGCGGCTTGTTGTAGAATTTGACGCGCTCCATTGACCAAGAGTTGACTCACCAACTCATCGGTTTGTACCTGACCTTGTAATAATGACTGAACATAGTTGCTCATTTGCTCTGATGGTTTTACCTTTGCTTTCATAGGTGTTGTATTTTGTGTTTGAGTTTTTGTTTTTGACTACCCAAACTTAACCGATTTGCAACACCTTTTCTATTTTACACAAGTATAAAGACTTCACCTAAAAACGAACTCTATATATAAAAGGCATTATAAGTAAAGAGGAATTAACTTCAAAAAATCTTGTTTCATAGTCTTACTATCAAAAAAACTTCAATTTTTTTTGATAGTAACTTAAGGGTAAAATTATTAAAATCAATAATTTGAAACTCTGAAAGCACTTTTTTAAAAATCACACAAATTTATCTTTTTATAACTTGCAAAATGTAAGCGCTTTCATTATTATTGGATTCAAAGGATACTTTTTGATTATTAGGCAATGTTGGTAAAGACGAATCATATAGTTCTATTTTTGTATTTGTTAATAGTTTTACAGTTCTCATGTAGCAATGGTAAAACTGAAGCAAAAAAAAATGAGGTATTGGCTGAAATTAATAATTTAAGCCTTACTGTTGAGCAATATCAAAATGCTTACGAGTATTGGTATCGTAAAACTGGCTATGTATTAGAACCGAATTCCACAAATCGCTTGTCGGTATTAGAAAATGAGTTTAATAAATTAGTTTTGGCTCAAGTTGCGATTGATAGAGGTTACAATCAGCTTGATGATGTTAAATTTGAAGAACAATTAATTGAGCGCCAATTTATAATTGATTTGTTTCAAAAAGAGTTTATTGAAAATAAAATGGTGGTTTCAGAAAAAGATATACGTGAAGCGTTTATTATGGTAAATACTCGTTTTAATGCCTCTCACTTATTTGCTAAAAATTATGAAGATGCAATTGAATTGAAGAATCGTCTTCAAAAAGGTGAAACATTTGAAAGTTTAGCTAAAGAGGTATTTAAAACTCCTTATTTAGCAAATAATGGTGGAGATGTTGGTGATTTTGGATTTGATGAAATGGATATTGCTTTTGAGTTAGCAGCTTATGGGGCAAAACTTGATTCAGTGGTCGGACCTGTAAAAACAGCTCAAGGTTATAGTCTTATTAAGGTTAGTTCTCGTTATACTAAGCCAATTATTACAGAGAATGAATATAATACGGTTAAATCGAATTTAGAAGTTATTACTCGAAGAAGGTTATCTGAGTTAGCTAAAAGATCATTTACAGAAAATTTTAGTAATAAATTTGTAATCAATGCTGATTTATTAAATCAATTATGGTCTAGTGTCAATAAAAATATTGTTTCAAATAGAGAAGAGAATGGGAAACGACAATCAATTATTCAATTAGCTAATCAATATAAAGATAATGTGATTGGCACGTTCAATAATAAACCGTTTATGGCTGACCAAATATTAATGGAGTTGTATTTCTCTCCTAATACGACAATTGATAGGATAAACGATATTAACAGCTTTAAAAATATGATTGCTGGGTTATCTCTTAGAGTTTATCAAATTCAAAAAGTCGAAAGTGCTGAATTGCTAATAACTGAGGATATTCAAGAGAGGATAAACTATTCCAAGTTGATGAATTTGAATGAAGTGTTAATAACTAATTTAGAGAACGAAATTACCATTCCTGAGTATGATTGTTTTGATTATTATAACAATAATAAATCGTTTTTTGAAAAGCCATTAGAGTTCGATTTCATAAAAATCGTAACTGAATCAAAAGAAAAAGCACAAATAGTTCGTGATGAGTTAATTAAAGGCACAATGAATGTAGGGTCGCTGATATCAAAGTATTCAATTGATAAAGAATCAATGCTAAACGACGGAAGGACAGGTTTGCTACCTATCAATGAATTAGGAACAATGGCATTAAAATTGAATAAATTGAAAATTGGTCAAGTTTCAGAAATAATAATCAGAGAGGATAATGAATTTCACGTTTATAAGTGCTTAGTCAGAAACGAACCAAGAATGCTTAGTTATGAAGAATCAAGAAAAACTGTGGAAAACATGTTAAAAAAGCAAAATTTAGAAATTAAAAAAGCAAAAATAATTTCTGATGCAAAAAAAATGCATCGTGCAAAAATTTATAATGAAAAAGTTCAAACAATAGATCTAAAACTCAATTAATATGAGTAAAGTAAAATACATACTAATCGCACTATGCCTTATAATGGGTTTTTCAACTGTACATGTTCATGCTCAAAGTGGTAAAATAACAGGTACTGTAGTTGACTCAAAATCAGGTGAGACTTTGCCTGGAGCAAATGTAGTTATCGATGGAACCTCTCGAGGTGTTCAAACAGATATGGACGGAAATTTTCTAATGTTAAATGTTCCAGCTGGGACATATTCCATAGTAGTTTCTTATGTTGGTTATAGTTCACAACGGGTTAATGAGGTAATCGTCAGAACTGATTTAACAACACAATTAAATTTCACATTAAAAGAAGAAATTTTTGAAGGTGAAGAAATTGTTGTTTTAGCTGAAAAAGCACTAATTATAAAAGATTTGACAAGTTCAGAGGCTCGTGTAAATAGTGATGAAATTCAAAAGTTACCTGTTCAGGAATTGAATGATATTGTTCAACTTCAAGCGGGTGTTAATGTAGGCAATGATGGTGCAATTCACATTAGAGGTGGTAGAGCTTCTGAAGTTTCTTATGTTGTTGATGGTATAAGAGTAACTGATAATTATAATAGAAGTCAGGGTTTACGTGTAGAGAATCAAGCTATTGAAGAATTACAAGTTATCTCAGGTACTTTTAATGCTGAACATGGTCAAGCAATGTCGGGAATTATCAATGTTGTTACTAAATCAGGATCAAATAAATTTGATGCAAATGTTAATATTTGGGGTGGTTCTTATTTAACAGCGCACAAAGAACGATATGATGGGATTCCAAATAATGTTAGTGATTTTAGTTTTAATGATCAGTATAATTTGAGTGCTAGTGTTTCAGGTCTAATCATTAAAGACAAGTTAACTTTTTTTGCAACTGCTAGAAAATTTAGGAATGATGGTTGGCTTAAAGGATATAATGCCTATTCGTACCATGGTGCTTTTAGAGATACTTTACCATTAGGAACTGATTTATCTTCTTATAGAGATTTGTATAATCAAACAGTTAATTTAGATAATTCATGGATATCATTAGATACAATCGGACTTGGAACAAATCAGCAAATTGTTCTTAATGATTCAGGAATAAGAGATAGTTCTCAAGTAAATATGAATAATTTTGATACACAGAGTTATTTAGCAAATTTTCAGTTTTCTCCATTATCTTTTTTAAAGTTTAACCTAATAGGTTCTTACGCTAAAGAAGAAGGACGTGGGTATGATCATTCAAATCGTTTAGTTCCATTAGGTTCACCTTCTTTTTATAATGAAAACTATTCTGTTAATTTTAAAACTACACTTACACCAAGTAGCAAAACATATTTATTATTTAATGTTGCTTATAGAGTAAATACAAGTGACAATTATTTATTTAAAGATCCATATGATCCAAGATTCTTTAACTATAATAATATTGAAAAATTTGGAATAACAAATCCAGGTTTACCATATCAGTATAATCAGGTTAATTCAAGTAATAATATTTTCTCACGCGGTACTGAGTCGATAATTGCAAAGGTCGAATTGTCAAGTCAGCTATCAAAACGACACTTTATTAAACTTGGTCTTGAATATCAGGTTGATAAAGTTCGATTTGAAAATATGAACTTACAACCTTTAGATGAAACTCAAGGAATTGTAATTCCTGATTATATTCCGTCAGAATTGCGTGATAAAATTGAATTAGGCGTTGCTCCAATAAATACTAATAATTATCAAAAGTATAATAAAAGCCCAATTTATTTAAGCGCATTTATGCAAGATAAAATTGAGTATAACGAACTTATTATTAATATTGGTTTTCGATTTGACTACTTTGATCCAAATACTCAAATTGCAGCAAATCCAAAAGATCCTGATATATATAATCCTACACTAGCATCGAACTTATATACCGATACAAATAACAACGGAGTACAAGATGCAGGTGAAACAGATGTTACCTTAGAACAACGTCAGTCTTATTGGTGGAAAGACACAGATGTTAAGTATCAAGTTAGCCCACGTTTAGGTATTGCATATCCAATTAATGAAAAGGGTTTAATATACTTTTCTTATGGATATTTCTTTCAAATGCCAAGTTATGAGTATCTCTACACAAATAGCCAAATTATTCTTCCACAATCAAGTGGTGTATTTGGAGTTTTTGGGAATCCGAATTTGAAACCCGAAAGATCCATTCAATATGAATTAGGTTTAAAACAAGAACTTATAAAAGGTACAGCCTTAGAGTTAACAGGTTTTTATAAAGATTCAAGAGATTATGTTTCATCAGGAACAATTAATGAGACGTATAATCCATCTGTAAGATATGCAACGTTTATTAACAGAGATTATGCTAATTCCAAAGGTGTAACTGTAGCAGTTAACCAAGATCTTGGAGGTTCATTAACATTAGGTTTTGACTACACTTATACAGTTGTAGAAGGTAGTAATTCGAATCCTGCCGATGAATTTTTAAAAGCATTGAGTCAAGGAAATGAATCTGGGCAATCATTAACCAAATTTATCCGCCCATTGAATTGGGATAGAAGTCATGTATTAAATGTAACCGTATTTTATTCTGCTCTAACTTGGGGTGGTAATCTAATTGGAAGATTTAATTCAGGTTCGCCCTATACTCCTGGTACACCTTTTACTGTAAGATATGGTCCAACCGCTTCTCAGCGTGATTTAACAAATACTTCAAGATTACCGCAGCGTTTAACCTTCGATCTAAATCTGTACAAAAACTTTAAAATTGGCAAAACAGAAATTAAAACTTTTGCCAACATTTTTAATTTATTGGATTCTGAAATCATAAATAGTGTTTATTCTGATTCTGGAATTCCAAATACCCCATTAATAGTGCCAGCTTCAGCAAATCCAGATTATTTAGAGAATCCAGCTTGGTTCGGTGAACCAAGACGTATACAAATTGGGTTTTCTGTTACACTTTAAAGAATGTTAATTGATCAATACGAGTAATATGAAATACGTACTTTTAATCTTACAATTTATTTTTCTTTCCAATTATTCCATTGCACAAACAACTTACGAACCAAGTGAGTTTCGTGCACGTTTCCAGGAAAGAAAGAAGTCCATAATGGATGGAAATTTAATGAGGGCTACCTATCATAATTATGGTCAAGGTGGAACTGTAAACAAATCAAGTAATCCTGATGAAATTGCTTATGAGTATCCTAGAAATACTGGGCGCCAATATATGCTTTTTCAAATGATTTTTGTTGGAGCTGAAGTTAGTAATCAAGTAGATGTCGGCACCCCATTTCCATTAGTTGATGTGGCAAATCTTAGAACAAGTAATACTGGAAGTTCTTGGTCATTAAATCCAATTAGTGGTTATTCAAATTCGTCAACCTCTGAAATTGCAAGAAGCGACCGTGGGCCAGGTTATCCTTCAGGTAATACTTGGCCACCATTTTGGCCAGACAAATCATTAGATAGTGGTGATGGGTGGCCAAATTCTTGGAATGGATATTTCGGTAGAGATCAATTTAATGCGGATATTGAATTTTTTTATAGAGCAGGTGATGATTTGTATACAAGATATATAAATCAAACAACTAATAATCGTCAATGGAAACCTGATAGTACTGATGAAACTAGAGGTGGATTAGGTTTCTTAATCGATACTAGGATAATGGCTTGGGCACAAACATTAATTAATTCAACACATTTTAACATTTTTGAATTAACTAATGATGCTTCATTTGATTATGATAAAGTTGCATTTGGGATTTGGATAGCAGATTTTGTTGGAAATAATGCATCCAATGATGTCCCTCAGTTCGATGAGATTCAGGCTACTGCATATATTACTGATGCGGATCGATTATTATCAGAACCAATATTTGATGGTCCAATTGGTGAAATGGGATTGAAATTTTTGGAAACTCCCGGAAATGCAATTGACGGGATCGATAATGATGGTGATTCGTATCGTTATGATGGTAATAACGTAAATCCAGTTGGAATTCAATTATATAGCACAGAAAATAAAGATCTCTATTCATATTCATTAAGTTTGAATGGCGGTTTTCATTCACAATTAGCTTTGCGTGATTCTGTATTACCATATTTCAAATCAACAGATTTTGAATCAAAATCTATAAAACCAGGTGATAAAATTGTACTTATTGGATCGAATGATGAGAGAATAGTTACATCATACCCTAATGGTGGTGGAACAGTAGTTAGTCAAGGAAGAATAATTACATTGCCTGCGAATGGAATAACTGTAATTGAAGCTCTTGACATTGTGAATAAAACACATGCTGACTTAATTGATAATGATTTTGATGGTTTAATTGATGAAAATCAGCCAAACCACCTCGAAAAAATAATTACAAGAAATGCATCTGATACGGTTGGTTTGTCAATTCCAGTTAGATTTATAAATTATTCATATTTTGCTGAAGGGGATACAATTCAGAGAGGTTTGATAGTTCCAAATAGTAAAATTAGAGCACGCATTGTAAGTGATCCCACTTTTGCTATTTTAGTAAATGAAGATCATGACGGAAAGTTCATAAATATATACACATCTGCTCCAATGATTGATGAAGCCCGTGATGATTATTTTGATAATGATCAAGATTGGAATGCATTAATTGATGATGTAGGTCTTTCAGGAAATGAAGAAACATTATCCTTAGGATTAGCTGATGGAAAACCAACTTCCGGAGCTGGAACTGTTCAACCAGGTGAACCAAGTATTGATAAAACGGATGTTTCTGAAACTGATCTAATTGGAGTTTCTAGAGTAACAATATTAGCTGCTGGTGAATTGCAAATTGGCCAGGATGATTCAAATTGGTTAAATTATATGATACCAGGAGATTTTATTACTTCACCGTTACAATCACAAGACTCTGATATTTTTGTAAGTTCGTCATTATTCCCATTAAGAAGAGGTAAGACTGAGCGATTTGCAGTTGCAGTAACGGCAGTTCAAACAAAAGGTCAAACTCGAACAAATGACAGAAGAGCTACCAATAATAATTTGGAGCAAGCTACAAAAGCTTATGAGTCTGATTATCAATTTGCTACAGCTCCAATCCCACCAATTGTAAAATCAGTTATTGGAGATGGTTTTGTAACTTTATATTGGGATTCTAATTCAGAGCAATCTTTTGATCGTTATTTACAGAAATTAACTGGTAATGGATTTGATTTCGAAGGTTATAAAATTTACAAGTCCACAGATGATGCATTTGAAGATGCTAGAATCATAACAGATGCTTATGGAAGTCCTCAATTTATGCAAGAAATTGCAGTTTTTGACAAAGTTGATGGATTATATGGTTTACATCCAGTTGCAGTCAACGGAGTCCAATATGATATGGGTTCTGAATCTGGCTTGCAATATTCATTTACAGATAGGAATGTAGTAAATGGGAAAAATTATTATTATGCAATAGTAGCTTTTGATTTTGGTTCTACAATAGCAGGTATAGCACCATCAGAATCTCCCATTCAAATTAGTAGAAACCCAAATGGATCATTAACTCTTGGCTTAAATGTAGTTAATGTAAGACCCTCAGATGAACAAGCAGGATTTATTGATCCTGAACAGCCTTTTGTAACTCTAATTTCTGGATCACCTGGTGGTACGGTTGAATTAACAGTTACTGATCCGTATGCATTAAATGAAAATGGAATTTATAATGTTGTTTTTGAAGATACACTTATCGCATCGTCAATAGTTGGAAGACCTGATACAATTAAAACAAAGAATTTTAGTCTGTTAGATGTTTCAGGTTCTATTGTTGATACATTAATAAATAGATCAACTGACTTTAATGGTCAATATCTACCAATTACAGATGGATTTACTATAAAACTTCAAAATAAAGATGTTTTGGAAATTAATAATAGTTTGACCAGATGGATTCCAAGTGATACTACTATTACAATTCACACCACTGAAGTCGTAATTCAATCGAGACCCAAAGTAAATGATTATAACATTATTATTGGCGATCAAGTTGGATATGGACAATCGACAGAAGGAAAATTAGGAAATACTAACTTACCATCTGTTCCAACAAATTTTAAGGTGTTTAGCCCATATGAAAACATTGAGGTTCCATTCATCTTTCTTGATAGAAATAAATTAAATAATCCTCGTGATTCATCTTCCGAGCCTGATACAACAGAACCGGGGCAATTAAGTTCTTTTGTCGGAAAACTGGGTTCAGCTCCTGATGCAATTTATTTTTATGAAACTGCCAATGGTATCCCTAATGTTTACACATATAGAATTCAATTAAATGCATTACGTGAAGAAGGAGTAGTTAAAACTAGAAATCCTAAAGCAGGTGATACATTAAAAATTAGAACGACTAAGCCGTTCACAAGAAATGACTTATTTGAGATAAGAATTAATATGGAGAATGTTCCGAATATTGACTCAGATCAAGCAAAAGATGATTTGGATAATATCAGAGTTGTTCCAAACCCGTATGTTGTAACAAGTCCATATGAACCTAGAAGGACTGTTAACAATCCAATACAACAACGTGAATTACACTTTACTGGAATTCCTATTCCTTCAATATTGCGCATATTCTCAGTATCAGGAGTCTTAATTCGAGAAATATCAATTCAAGAAGGAAATCCTAGAGTATTCAATGGAACTTATATTTGGGATATGCTAACTAAAGATAATTTAGAAATATCTTATGGTGTGTATCTATATCACATTGAAGCTCCAAATGTTGGAAACAAAACTGGTAAATTTGCAGTAATTAAATAAGGGCACTAATGAAAAAAATATTTAAACAATTAATTTTATTGCTTGTCCTAATTGTAACTGGACAAGAATTAGCATATAGTCAAACTATCTCAAAAAAAGGTACAACTTCAGCATATTTTCTACAAATCCACACAGGAACCCGTGGTAGTGCTATGGGTGGTGCGGTTGCTGGCGATGTAAATGATTTATCGTCTATGTTTTGGAATGTAGCAGGATTGGCTGACGTGAAAAGAAGTGAAATAATGATAGAACAAGGCAATATGTTTATCGATTTGAGTCATAATTACCTTGCAGCATCTGTTCCTATGGGATCTGGCACAATGGGAATAAATATTACTTCTCTAACTATGGGAGAATTCGAAGAAACTACTTTTGATAATCCAAAAGGTACAGGTAGAACTTTTAGAGCTTATTCTTATGCAGTTGGTCTAAGTTATGCCAAGTACTTAACATCTGATTTTAAAGTTGGAGTTAATGTAAAATATGTAAATGAAACAATAAGCTATAGTTCTGCTAAAGGGCTGGCATTTGATATTGGGACAATTTACAAGACACCATTTGATGGTATACGATTAGGTGTTAGTATTACAAATGTTGGAACAAAAATGAATATGGATGGTGAAGACTTAATAACCACAACCGACTTGGACAAAACAGGATCTGGTAATTATGAAACAGATGTGAAATTATACACTGACCGTTTTGATTTACCACACATGTTAAGAGTCGGTTTAGCTTATGATGCTTATCAGTCAAAAGATTTTAGAGCGACTGTTACTGTTGATGGAACCGTTCCTTCAAATAACATCCAAAGTTTAAGCGTAGGTACTGAGTTAAGTTTTTTAAACGATTTGATTCAACTCAGAGGTGGTATTCCTTATATCGGACTTGATGATCGTATAGAGTTATTTTCAGGTGGTATAGGTATAAATTACCCTATAAGCACGATGAAAGTACAGTTTGGCTTTAGTTATCAAGCATTTAAATATTTAAATGAAATTAGCCGAATTTCAATTGGCATACAATTTTAAAAAAAGCGGATAAACCGTGAACAAAACACACAACAATCAAATAGGATAACTATGAAAAAGGTTACTATAAAAAGTTGGTTTACTTACTTAGTCTTTGCACTTAGTTTGAGTATTTCAACAAATGTAATAGCTCAAGATTTATTCTTTTCAGAATATATCGAAGGCTCAAGCAATAATAAAGCACTGGAAATCTATAACCCTACTTCTGAAGTAATTCTTCTTGCAGGTTATGCATTTCCTAATGTTTCGAATGCTCCAACAACGGCAGGTGTTCATGAATTTTGGAATGTATTTCCTGATGGTGCTGAAATAGCCCCTGGTGATGTATATGTAATTGCACATAGCTCTGCAAAAGCAGAAATGCTTGCAGCAGCTGATTTTACGTTTGATTTTTTAAGCAATGGTGATGACGGTTTTGCCCTTGTGAAAGGCTCAGAAACTGATTTTACTGTTTTAGATTGGATTGGTGACTGGCAAGCTGATCCAGGTGATGGCTGGAGTGTTGCTGGCATTGATCTTGGTACAAAAGACCATACTTTAATTAGAAAACCTGGGTTTACTGGTAATGCAGTAGGATTAGCATCTTTTGGTACAGATGCAGATAACTCAGAATGGTTAGTAAAAGATGTAGATGATTCTTCAAACTTAGGAATGCATACTTTCGCAGAAGAATCAAACGAAATTACAGTAACTTTCACTTTAAACATGGCTACCTTAGCTGATACTATTTCAGCAGTTGATAAAGTTCTTATAAACGGTGCTATTAAGGGGTCACGTGGTGTAGATGCATTTTTAGATGGTGAAACACTTGGTTGGGATTCTAATGCAACAGCAGCTTTGACAAATGTAGGTGGTGATTATTGGTCTGCTTCTTTCAAATTAGCAAAAGGTGATACACTTCTATATAAATACAGATATGTTCTTTCAGATGCTACTAAAGATCAAGATGAACAAGGTGTTTTAGTTCCAAATGCACAAAATCCAGCAGGATGGGATACACGTTTTGTGATAGCAAATGAAGATGTAGTTCTAGATGTAGATTACTGGCAAGTGGAAGAAACTGCTACAGGCATTGATTCAGGTATACCTTTTATTACAACTAAACAAGATACTGTTGCAATTTTCTTCCGTGTTAACTTAGGAGCTGCTTTACAAGCAGGTGAATTTGATCCAGCAACAGATTCAGTTGGTGTAAGAGGAACACCTGAAATATTTGGAAATCCAGAAGATTGGAGTTCAACTGCTTTTTATTTAAAAGAAGAGCCAACAAGAAAAGGTGATAACTTATTTTATAGCGGAGCATTATATTTGCCTGATACAACTTTTAAATCTGGTGTAACTTACATTTACAAATTTGTAACAGAAATAGGAGTTGATAATGCAACTCAATGGGATACTGACCCAAATAGAGAAGTAGCAGGCACATTGAATGATACAACTATTCAATATCAGTACTTCCAAAGAAAAAAACCAGCTTCTACACCTTTAGTTGATGCTTTGTTAAATTTCAGCGTTGACGTAGGTATTCTTGAAGGTTTAGGATATTTTGATGCAGGCGTTGGCGATAAAGTACAAATTCGTGGCGATTTTAATGGTTGGTCTTCTTCTGATCCATTAACATTTGATCCCCTTGATTTTACTTGGGCATTAACTGGTAAAAACTTAAAAAGAGTTGCAGGTGATAATCTTCAATATAAATTCTTTATTGATTATGATTTATCTCGATTTGAAGAATCGAGTATAAATTATCTACCTGGAATTAATGCCGATTTTGGTTATGAAGAGCCAGGTATAACTGGTGGTGGTAATAGAGTTTATACAATTACTAGTGTTGCAGCTCCTGAAACACAAGGTCCAGAATTTACATTCTATAATGGTGTTGACCCAAGAGGTTTAATTGAAAATCCATTGGATGTAACATTCTCAGTTGATATGAATCCTGCAAAATTACATACAGATCCATTTAATCCTGAAAGCGATTCTGTATATATAAAATTTGAAACAAAATATTTTGCCCTTGTAAATGGTTTTTCTGGTGATCTAAACAAATTACCAAAAGAAACACAAGAAAAATTACGCTTCACGGATGATAATAATGATGGTATTTATACTTTAACTATCTCATTAGCAACGCCTTCTCCAAACCACATGGGCTTTACTATAGTTTATGGACAATTAAATGCTGAAAGTGGCAGAACTGTAACTAATGGTTCTGGATTTGATGCTGGACGCCGTTATTATCAATATATCAGACCAGATGTTGATGCAAATGAAAATCTAGTATGGCCATCTACTTATGCATTGCCAACACTTACTTGGGCTGAAAAAGATCTTCCATGGGAAAAAGCATTGGATTATGATAATTTAGCAACAAGTGTTGATGAAAATGCTTCAGTTGTAACAGGTTTCTCCTTGAATCAAAATTATCCAAACCCATTCAATCCAAGTACTACTATTAGTTTTACAATGAGTAGTTCACAAAAAGTTAAACTTGAAGTTTACAATTTACTTGGACAAAAAGTAATGACTTTAGTTAATAACCAATTTATGACTGCTGGTCAACATTCTGTTGCATTTAATGCAGCTAAGCTTGCATCTGGTACATATATGTATCGTTTAGAAGCTGGTTCTGTTTCTGCTACAAAATCAATGACTTTAATTAAATAAGTTTTGAATTGTACAATTATAACCTCCTCATTTGAGGAGGTTATAATTAAAATATAAGATAAATAGCATTTCATTTTTGAAATAATAAATCTTCATTAATTCATTTGAGAAGAAAAGAAAGAAAATTCTTTGGCATCAACTATATACGATATCGCCTCTGCCGCTAATGTTAGTATCGCTACTGTTTCGCGTGTATTTAACAATAGCACAAGTGTTTCACCTAAGACAAAGAAACGTATTTTAGATGTGGCGACCTCTATGGGGTATCATCCTAAAGCATTTGCTCAGGGTTTAGCAAGAAAAAATTCAAAAATGATTATGATCTTGGTTCCTGTAATATCTAATTACTTTTTTATGGAAGTATTAGCGGGAATTCAAGATAAACTTCTAGAATATGATTACGATTTAAATATTTACAATCTGAATTCAAATCAAGCAAATAGAAATTTAAAAGATCAGATTGAATACATAATGAGTAGGGGAATGGCAGATGGGTATTTATTAGTGTCTGTTCATCAAAAAGAAATTCAATGGGAAACCTTAAAGAATTTTGAAAATCCAGTTATACTAATCGATGAATTTCATCAAGAATTTGATTCCGTAAGTGTAGATAGCGTAGAAGGTTCGTATTTAGCTACACAACATTTATTAAACCAAGGTTACGAAAAAATTACATTAATATCGGCAAACCCAAATTCTAAACCAATGCGTGATCGTAAAATTGGCTTTAAACGTGCTTTGGAAGATGCGGGGAAAATGCTAAACGAAGATCAAATTATTGTTTCTGAAGATCTATATCGTGATGGTTTTAGTGAAGAGAATGGGTATAAAGCGATGATAGAATTAATGAAAAAATACCCTGAAACTGAAGCTGTTGTTTGCGCATCTGATATTCAGGCTCTTGGTGCGCTTAAAGCTATGAAAGATATCCATGTTAGGGTTCCAATCATAGGGTTCGATGATATACCAATGTCAAAATTTCTAGGTTTATCTACTATGCGCCAACCCATGTATGAAATGGGGACCTTAGCGTTAGAAAAATTGTTCGATAGAATTCAAAATAAAGACAAACTAATTTCTCATACTGTTTTTTCGCCTGAATTAGTTGTCAGAGAATCTTCGTTTCTTTTACCAGTGAGTATTTAAATTTATTCCTGTTTCTTTTAATCTACAATTAGAACACAATTATTTATGAAAAAGTTTAAGTTTCTTTTATGGCTAAATTTAGGGCTGCTTTGGTTGCCTTATATAAGTGTTGCTCAAGTTATTACCTCTAATCCATCTTTTCCACTAGATACTGATAATATCACCATAACTTTTAATGCTTCTGAGGGAAATAAAGGTTTGGCGAATTTTACTGGTGACGTTTATGCTCATACAGGTGTAATTACCGATTCAAGTAAATCATCTAGTGATTGGAAATATGTTAAAACAAATTGGGGCGTTAATACCGCAGAAACGAAACTGACTCGCACTAGTTCGAACTCATATAAATTAACTATTGGTAATCCAAGACTGTATTATGGAGTACCGCAGTCCGAAAAAATATTAAATTTAGCTTTTGTTTTCAGGAATACAGATGGAAGCAAAGTTGGAAAAGAAGTAGGTGACAAAGATATTTTTCAAGAAATATATGATGCAACAGTAAATGTAACTTTTGCTCAACCTAATGGAACATATAAATTGGTTAATCAAAATGAAGAAGTTGAGTTTTTAGGACTTGGTAATTCACCTGATATGGAATCTTTAAAGCTTGAACTTTGGAGAAATGACGAAAAACTGTTAGAAACCCAAAACGATTCTATAAAATATTCCTATACAACGACAGAATACGGAAAGCAAGTTTTTAAATTAATAGGAACAGATAATTCTATCACTTCAGATACAACAATTTTTAATTTAATAGTAAATGCTCCATCTATAGAAGAAGCGCGTCCATCTGGAATAATTGATGGGATTAATAAACAATCTTCGTCATCGGTCATTTTGTCTCTTTATGCACCCTATAAAGAATACGTTTATGTGGTTGGTGATTTTAATAATTGGGAAGTTGACCCAGCTTATCAAATGAAAAAATATCAAGTAAATAATGATAGTGTTCACTTTTGGCTTGAGATTAATCATTTAGATTCCAAAACAGAGTATGCTTTTCAGTATTTAATTGATGGATCTATCTATACAGCAGATCCTTATTCTGAAAAGATTCTAGATCCATGGAACGATCAGTGGATAAATGAAAAATATTTAGCTTATCCAAATTTAAAACCGTTTCCAACAGGAAAAGCAGAATCACCAGTAACCGTTTTTCAAATTGAAGAAGATGAGTATAACTGGAAAGTTGAAAATTTTGAAAAACCTGATAAAAATGCGTTTGTTTTTTATGAATTACTTGTTCGAGATTTTGCATCTGTTCCAACCTATAGAACTCTTATAGATACATTAGATTATTTAAAACGTCTTGGAGTAAATGCCATTAAATTAATGCCGATTGCTGAATACGATGGCAATGATAGTTGGGGTTATAATCCTGCTTTTCACATGGCTTTAGACAAATATTATGGAACAAAAAATGATTTAAAAGAGCTTATAGATTCTTGTCACGTTAATGGAATCGCAGTTGTTCTTGATGTAGTTTTTAATCATGCAACAGGTCAATCACCTCTTGTAAGAATGTATTCAGATGCAAATGGAGTACCTTCATCAACAAGCATTTATGCATTTCCTTCAGCAAGACATCCCTATAATGTATTTAATGATTTAAATCATGGTTCATCGGCTACCAATTATTGGTTTAAACGGGTATTAAAATTTTGGATAGAAGAATATAAAATTGATGGTTACCGTTTTGATTTATCTAAAGGTCATTACATTGGTAATACCTCTGATGTTGGAGTTTGGAGTTCATATAATCAATGGAGAATTGATCATTGGAAAGACAACTTTAACTATTTGAAAGGCATTGACCCTAAGTTCCTCGTAATTCTTGAACATTTAGGTGATAATTCAGAAGAAACTGTTTTAGCCAATCATGGTCTATTAATGTGGGGTAAAATGACAGAATCATACAATGAAGCCACTATGGGATGGAATGAAAATGGCAAATCAGATTTTAAAAATGCTTATTACAAGTCACGTAACTGGAATCATGCAAATCTGGTTTCATATATGGAATCACATGATGAAGAACGTTTAATGTATAAAAACATTTTATATGGAAATTCAACAAATACATCACATAATGTGAAGTCTTTATCAGTTGCAACTGAGAGAATGAAAACTGCTGGAGCCTTTTTCTTTACCATTCCTGGACCTAAAATGATGTGGATGTTCGGTGAACTTGGTTATGATGTTTCTATAAATCAAAGAGTAGTTGGTGGTACGGTTAGTAATGATAATAGGACAATAAGAAAACCAATTTTATGGGACTACTATAACGATCCTGATAGAAATAGCCTGTATAAAGCTTTCGGTGATCTAATTAAATTGCGTACGAAAAACCCTGTTTTTTATGATGAAACTACAACTGTATCAATGTTTACTTCAGGTTCATTAAAAAGAATGGAACTTCATCACAATACGAATATCGTTAATATTGTTGGTAATTTCGATGTGACTGAAAAAAATATGAATTTTTATTTTCCTGAAACTGGTAAATGGTATGACTATTTTGGAAATGATAGTTTAGATGTAACCAACACTTCTGAAGAATATCTATTGCAGCCCGGTGAATTCAGAATTTATTCGAAAGTGAAATTCGAACAAGTTCCTTCAACTTTGGTAACATCAAATGAAAAGAAATCAGATAGTAACTTACCTAAAACGTTTGAGCTCAATTCGATTTACCCAAATCCATTTAATCCTGCAACAACCATTCAATATAGTATGTCGTTAACAACTAATCTTACTATTGATGTAATTGATATTATGGGAAGAAACATTGCAACCCTTCATAGAGGAGTACAAGTTGCTGGTGTGCATAATCTCAATTGGGATGCAAGTAAAGTCGCAAGTGGAATTTATTTGATTAGAATGCAAGCCGGTTCGCAAGCACTTATTCGAAAAGTTACTTTGATAAAATAAAAAAGATTTTTACCAAACTGCATTAGGTGTAAACCTAAGGCAGTTTGGTTATATTTGACTCATGCGTATAGATAGTCGTTTCTTTAATAGAGTCATTTTTATTGCTACCCTTTTCAGTATTGTTCTTATTGCCATTTTTACATGGAAAGGCAGCAACGATCATAAAACTGATTTCATTACGAAATGGATGGACTCCAGCGAATGGAATAATAGCTACGTTAGGCTTTTGGGTTCTCAAGATTCTACAAAACTTGGAAATATTAACAAGCCTTTAATAATCTATTTTTGGGCAGGTTGGTCAGAATTGTCTATTAATGGTCTAAAGGAAATCGCCAATTTAAAACCCGATTCTTTCACACTAATTGCACCTGTTGTTAAAGACAATGAAGAAGCAGAAGCACGCTTAGACTCCGTTACAACATCAAAGGCAATTCTTAGTTATGGAACCTATTTATATCTTGAAAAACACGTTCCTGCGGTTCCATCTTTAATTTATATTGATGAATCTGGTAAAATCGTGGATATAAAAATTGGTTATTTAGATCCAAGTAGCTTATCTAAGCTTCCTTATTATAGCAAAAAATCGGATTAAGTAGCATGCCCTTAAATCCTTTACTCATTGCGAATAAGAAAATAGTACAAGATAATTATTTGGATTTCAATTATTTATCTAGAGGGCTTCAACATGCTGATGGGTTTTTTACATCGTTTAGCTTAAAAGATTTCACGATTGCAGATTATGATAAACACAAAGAACGGATAAGAGAATCCGCCGAAATTGCAGGTTTTTCTAGCGCATTAAATTTCGATAAATTGATTCAAGAAATGATTGAATCAATCATAAAAACTAAGTTTAATACAAATAGCAAGACGAATACCTTTTGGTGTAAAATGCTTTTTTGGCGTCAGAATGGAACGGCCTATCAACTTCAAGAATGGAATGATTCTCCAGTTCAGACTTTAATCATGGTTAAACCTGATTGTGATACAGAACATTCAGATCCAATTTTATTGACAAGTGTCAAAATTTGTAGAATTCCAGATAAGTCTATGTCGTGCAAAGTTAAATGGCTTAATGGAGCAAATTCAATTCAGGCCCAAATTGAAGCAAAAAGAAAGTACGGGAATTTAGCATTAATGCCTTCAGTAAATGGGTGGATTTCTGATGCCGCAAATTCGTGTGTAGCTTGGGTCTATGAGGGTTCTGTCTGTACTCCTTCAATAGTATGTGATGCATTAGTTGGAACAACAATTCATTCTTTTTATAATTTCTGCGAATTGAATTCAATTCCTCTAAAGTTTGTTGAACAAGACATAGAGACAATTAATCCAAAAGTTGAATGGTTTTTATTTAATGCGCGACAGGGTTGTTTTCCAATTGATTGTTACCAAAATCAAAAAATTACCTATTCGGAATTTAGCACCGATTTAATGAATGAGTTTAATCAATGGCGTTGGAATCAAGCAAAAAAAGTTTATTAACTTGAGTTTGGAATATCAAAGAACTATGAAAACTGGTATAAAAATATCCTCATTTGGTTTCGCAGCTCTAATGGTATCACTTACACTCTCAAAGTGCTAAGCAGCGAATATGTAATTTAGATTAATACTCTGAGACCGTGAAGTGATTTGAAAAAACCATGAAATGCAATCTTTACCCAATTGGAAGTAAAATTCGAGATTTTTTTCATGTTGCCTTCGGTATCACTTTTCAGTTTAATAATGTTTTTATTAGTTTTTTTGTTCATTGCTAAAAGTATGGTCGCAATTCTTTACCGAATTCAATTTATTAGGAATATTTTAAACATTTAACATTCAAGCTTTGAGTATTATTTTTTCAAAAGAAACGACAGATTTATTTATTCAACATATTTCCGAATTGGGAGATGTTGTTTGTGATGAATCTCAACTCAACCAAGGTTTCTCTTATTTAGCTTGGAATGCTGAATTTGTTTGTCAAGCTGAAGTAAATCAAGAAGATTTTTCTTCAAAATTCGATTTATTTACACATGTTGATCAATCATGGAAGTTCGGTTTTATTTCTTATGATGTAAAGAATCATTTGGAAGAAAAGCTTGAGTCTAAAAACGTAATTTCTGCAAATTTGCCAGATTTATGGTTTATGATTCCAAAAATGCTACTAAAAATTGATGCTCAAACACATAAAGCAGAATTAATTTTGGGTGATAAAAAGTTGTTTTTAAATGAATTAGAAATAGCAAGAAAGAAGAATTTTGAAAAAAACTATTCAATATTAAATTGGCAAACTTTTACAAGTAAAGGAATTTATTTGAATCGAATAGAAGAAATAAAAACGGCCATTAAAGAAGGTTCTTATTATGAATTAAATCTCTCACGACTAATCACTACAGAATTTACTGGTTCTGCCTATGGCTTGTATGCTGCCTTTAGAGAGTTAAATCCTGTTCCTATGGCTGCCTTCATTAAAACAAAAGAATGGACTATTTGTTCGGCCTCACCAGAGATCTTCATCTGTAAAAAAGGGGATGAAATTATTTCTAAACCTATAAAAGGTACTAGGGAAAGATTTCAGAACGTGGTTGATGATGAGAGAGTTAAAAAAGAATTAGCGGAGTCCATTAAAGAAAAGGCAGAAAACTTAATGATTGTCGATTTAGTTAGAAATGATTTTAATCGTATATGCCAACCTGGTTCCGTATCAGTAACCTCTCTGTTTGCTATCAAGTCTTATACAACGGTACATCAAATGGAATCTACTGTAACTGGGAAATTAAGATCTGATGCAAATTATTCAACTATTTTTAAGGCTGCGTTTCCAATGGGATCAATGACGGGTGCCCCAAAAATCGCTTCAATGCTTGCGATAGATTCCTTAGAAAATTATAGAAGAAATGTCTATAGCGGTTCAATTGGTTACATAGATGAACATCAAAATGCAGAATTTAATGTTGTGATTAGAACCGCAATTATTAAAAATGGCAAGTTGTATTACAGTGTAGGTGGGGCAATAACAGCCGATTCGAACCCAGAAGATGAATGGATAGAAACACAGACAAAAGCTGAAATTCTGCGATTAGCAATGATTAAAAATCAATAAGTAAAAAACAATTGTAGTTAATTAACCGCCAACTATTAAAGCACGTATGTTTTTTATGGACAAGGTGTCTATTGTAAGATTATATAAATCGTCTTCACCATTACCGTTAGAAATTGGTTGATCTTGAACTTCAATTTTATTAATAACAATCTTTTTAATTTGTCTCCCTCTCGAGTTAGTTGCTTTTTCTTCAACAGCTGTTTCATAAATTCCAATGCCCATTTCTGCTTTTTCTTTTTTGCCCAATTTTTTCATTTTACCCTTCTTGGTCATGATGAACAAATTCCAATCAATTTTACCCAATAATCGATATTCAATAATAATATCCATACCACTCATACTTATACTAGCTTCAATTTTGTATTCCATTTTACCAGGCTCTACACTGTAACTTGGGTCTTCCATGAGATAATAGCCAATCATAAAATTTTTCTTCATTTGACTTAAGGAATCAACAAAAATAGGATCTGTTACAATACGTAATAACTCTCTTTTTCTACTAAGTTCAGTTTCTTCAGATGAAATCCTTAATATAGAATTGTTAACACCTGTTTTAGTTTGAATCATTTCAGAAAGAAATGTAACTAACTGATTGAGCTCACCTCTTACTTTTATGATTTTTTTAGGATTATAAATATCTCTTTGATCAGGAATGTAATAAGCCAAAGGTTTTCCATTTATTTTCGGAATTGGTTTATCATAACCGGGAAATAAAATGCTACAACCTGACACAACAAAGATGGATAAGAGTAAATAGGTTAAGTAAGGTAACTTCTTATAGGGCATGTTTGAAAGTACAAAATCTTTGGTCAATTGAAATCAATAAAAAAATAAAATTAGGCATTTAATACGAAAAATCTAAATAACCAAGCATTTCTTAGATGCGTTAATTAACAAAAAAAACTCAATGAGAGATTCTGTATTTCGATTATATTACTTGAAATATACATTTAGTTGTTTAGATTCAGTTCTAAAAAATCGAATTCTTAATTTACTCTTAGGTTTAAATTGAATTAGGTCTTCAAGAAGCAAATTCCTAATTTATCTTTAATTTGCTTTAAAAGTACAAATAGTAAATAATCAATATGAAGATTGGCATTCTTGGAGCTGGAATTTCTGGACTTAGTTTAGGTTTTTTCCTAAGAGAATTAGGAGAAGAAGTTTTGTTAATAGAAACTTCAAAAAAAGTTGGTGGAGCAGTTAAAACGGAAACGAAAGATGGATTTACTTTTGAATATGGTCCAAATTCCCTATTGAATACATCAGATAAAATTACTGGTATGATAAAAAAAATTGGTCTTGAATCTGAGTTAATCAAAGCCCAATCAATTGCTAAAAATCGGTACATCATAAAAAATGCAAAATTAGTCGCATTGCCAACTAGTCCAATTAATTTCCTGAGAACAAGTTTGTTTTCTTTAAAAGCAAAATTACGTCTTCTAAAAGAACCATTTATTCCAAAGGGCACCAATGAATTAGAATCTTTAGCAGATTTCGTGAAAAGGCGTTTAGGGGATGAATTCTTAGATTATGCCATAAATCCATTTGTCGCTGGAGTGTATGCAGGTGACCCCAAACAACTTTCAGTTAAATACGCTTTCAAAAAGCTGTATGATTTAGAGCAAAAGTATGGCTCGCTTATAAAGGGTCAAATTAAAGGGGCAAATGAACGAAAAAAAAGTGGCGAAGTCGCAAAAAATTCAGCTGAGATGATTTCCTTTAAAAATGGATTAGGTTCCATGATTACACATTTAGAAGAGTATTTGGAGACTTCTATATTAAAAAATTGTAGCATTGAAGCTATTCATCAATTAAATGATGGATGGAGCGTCTCTTTCCATAACGTTCTGGAAACAGCAGATTTTGATATTTTAATCAATACTGTACCTGCTCATAAGCAATTAGAAATTCCATTTACTTTTTTGACAAAAGACAATCGTAACTATTTTAAAGATATCTACTATCCACCTGTAACTGTTGTTCAATCTGGATATAAAAGAGAAGATATTGCACATAATTTAGATGGTTTTGGCTATTTAACACCTGAAAAAGAGAATCGTAAAATATTAGGTTGTTTATTTAGTTCTCAGATTTTTGAGTATAGATCACCAAAAAACCATGTTTTACTTACCAATTTTATTGGTGGTTCAAGACAACCTGAACAAGCTTTGTTAAATGATTCTGAACTGTTAAAACTCGTATTAGACGAACATAAACAACTACTTGGTGCAAAAAATGAACCCATATTTACTGAAATTATTCGTTGGAAAAAAGCAATACCTCAATACTCAATAGCTTATGCTGAGATAAAAAAAAGAATTGAAGAAATGGAACAGGCCAATCCAGGATTAATTTTTAGTGGAAATTGGGTGAATGGAATTAGTATGAGTGATTGTATAACTCAAGCTTTCGTTTTAGCTGAAAAACTGACTCAAAAGAAACTCAGCACTTAAGAGTAACCTAATTCAATTTGTCATTCTGGGCTTGACCCCGAATCCCTGCCTAATTTGGGCATAAATTCAAGATTATATTATGAAGCTAAATCAGGTTCTTCCTTGTTTATGCTGAGTTTTTATTAACTAGATTGTATTAATCCTTAAACCTAACTCATGTTAATAAGGTGTACATAAAAAAACTGATTTCCCTCAATTTAAAAGGGAAAATCAGGCTTTGTTATAGATTTCGATTTATAAAGTACAATCAACTAATAAAACGATAATTTTTGTTGATAACACAAATAAATACCCTCAAAATTATCATTGAAAATCAGCTATTACCTGATTAAACAAAGGATAAACTAGCACCCTCAAAAAATTATCGGGTAATTACGTACCAGATAACGTAAAACCAAGAAAAAAGGCCATGAATAATAGCCCATAACACTGATTTGTTAATAGACCAAGAAATGGCAATTGCTAACACACTTCCAAAAGTAATTCCAGATTTAACTACTTCTTGATTTCTACTCATACAGGTTCCTTTCATTTTAATTAGGTGATTTTATCAAACTAAGACGTCAGTTTATGTAAAGGTTGTTATAAATATCCTCTAGTTTATTGAGACTTACAAATAGAAGTCTCAATAAACTATTCGGTGATAGTTCACTATTAGAATAGCAAAAAATCTACAAATTTGTCTTCTACTATTTGACTCACAATTAGAATGTAATTTTTCCTTCTTCCATAGGATTCATGTCATACAACGAAGAAACCGTTGATTGAACTGTTTTATACCAATCTGAGCCATGTTTATCGTTTATTTCGTAAAAATCGCCAAAATCGTGTGGTCGAACTCGATAATTCCATTCTTCCTTTTTCTCATTGAAAACAGGTTGAATGTGTAATAATTCATGATAAATAAGCATATACTTCGTTTTTTCATCCAAGAAATCCCAAGCTTCACCTGAAATTTCAATGAGATAATCATAACCAGAATAATATTTTACTTCTCGTGAACATTTAAGGCATTTTGCAACAACTGTTTTACTAATATTGGGATAAACAAGTAGGTATCCAATTTCAGCAGGTCGTAAGTCTATGTTTTCTTTTTCCAATACTTGTTTTCCAAATGCTTCCATTTCAGGAGATTCTAATAATTCTTTACCTGAAAGAGCAATTCTACCTGTTGGATCTAATGAAGACGGAGCATCTTCTTGTTCGTTAATATCTAAAGGTTCTTTAAAATCTTCCATATAGCTGTGAAATTCGGATTTAAAATGTATAATTGATTGATAAAATGTAATTAAGTCTCTGATTTCTAACTCAAATTGAATTAAAAAAGAAAATCAAGATTTCAAAAATGAATTTTGTTGGTAAACAAAAGCGCAATTTGTTTTCAATTTAATCAGAAACAACTCCATAAAAGATACTGAATTTATTTTCGAATACGTGTTGTGAAAAGAAAAGTCTTTAGAATAGGTAAGTAATAGGTTTCAATTGTTTGCAAGATCTGTACTATTTTGACTAACAAATACTGAGTTCATTTTCTTTTAAGAATGTATCGTTTCATTAAATAACGGTTAAGAGTTTATAATCATTTAAATCAACTTTAAAGGAATCAGAAATACGACTAAATGTATCTATTTGAAAGATGAAATCTATAGTAAAATAAGATAAAGTGTTAATAATTAATAGTTTAATTCTGAGTTATTCACTATTGGCCATTGATATCTGATTGTATGTATAGAAAAATTAAGGGAATCTAATATATACTATACTAAAAAATGTTAGAAAAAAAACTGAATTATTGATTTGTAGCTTACTCTAGCTAATAAATTTTTTATAATTGATGAAACAAATTTTACTTAGTATAAAATATTTAGATTATGACTGGATCAACTCGTGTGACTTGTAATGGCTATAGGATAGAGGCCAAGTATTCTGGAAAGATGACTTCTGAACTGTTAGAAGATACAAATCGCCAAATTCGTTCGTATGTAGAAAAAGGATGTAGAATCATTCTCTATAACACTTTAGACATGGCAAAACCTGAAATGAAACTTTCCATATTAATGAAAAAATTTGACATGGAAATAGGATCAAGATTGAGTGCCTGTGCAACCGTAACATCCGACCCGACAACGGCATTTATGGCAAAAATGGCGTTCATTTTTACGCCAAATCACAAAGTTTTTTATAATCAATTAGACGAAGCGTTAGCTTGGTTACAATCTAATTCCTCAAGAAGAATAGTAGCCTAGTTTAATCAACACATATAGTTTTCGAATTGAAAACTAAATGTGTTTAAACTGATTAAACTTCAATTCCTATATTAAGAACATAAGTTCAAGAATTACATTTATTTAAAAGGTGATAAATCTTGATTTATTCGAATAGCTTGTCTAGACAATTTTATTGCCAAATAAAGTGAAACGATAGCGCCAATAAACAAAAAGGGTACATTTTCTTTCATTAAGAAAAAATCATATAAACCATGGAAAAGTATCGCTGCGCCAATTCCCATAATAGAAACTATCAAAGCATTTCCGTAGAATTTTCCCCAACCTACAAAAAAACCAATTAATACGCCGAAAGTTGCATGAGCAGGCACTGCGGTAAACATTCGTAAAACGCCTACAGAAAAACCGTAGTCAAAAACATATAATATATTTTCAAAGGTTGCAAAACCAAGGGCAATCATTACACTGTAAATAATTCCATCATAAGGTTCATTAAACTCAGGATTTTTATAACACAGTAACCAAAAAAAAGTGAATTTGGAGATTTCTTCGCTAAACGCAACAGAAAAAAACGCATATTTTGCAACGCCAGCAAATGTATTGTCATTTACAAAACCAAAGTCTGAAATAAAAGAGGTTAGATAAATCGCAGGGTAAATGCTTAACCCTCCAATCAGAAATGTTTTTAATAATAGTAATTTTGGTTCCTTTTCGTATTTATCTGCTAAATAGAAATAAATAGATAAAGCTAATCCTGGAGCGATTGCAAGTGCAAAAAGAACGAGTGGATGAGAATAAAATTCTGGCATGAATAAGAATGTTTACTATGAGTCTACAAAATAAGTAAATTTGTGAATGGAATTATCATTGGAAAACTATATTAACGAACAATTTGCAACACTTAAGCTTCATTTCTCTAGTAAGAAAAAGAATTTTAGTAAAGTAGGTATTCTTGATGTACACTTATGTTTGAAAAAGCTAAATGAAGTAGCGTCTCTAATGGAAATGCTTTTACCCGATAAAGTTAAAGCGGAAAAATTGATGGGTTCATTATGTACAATTTATAAAAAAATGGGGCAATTGAGGGATATTCAGGTTATTAAGAGTTCGCTTTTTACGTATGGCGAATCAATGGATTTATATTTTGATCGAATTCATTACCTAGTTGATCAAAAAGAGAAAAGTGTTGAAGTTGAAGTTTTTGATTCAATGAATGACTTTGAGCTTAAAGGCAAAAAGAAGTTTTTAAAGAAAATGATTCAAATTCAAAATACACTGAATAAGACGGAGTTAGTCGATCTTGCTAATGAGAATATACAGCAGTCAATTTCTAGCATTACGCGTAAATTATTGTCGGTAAAAATCTCTGAGGAAATTTATCATGATATTAGAAGGTCAATAAAAACAATTGGCTACATCAATAATTTATTAGCTAAAGGTGTAGGAAAAAATGATTTAATGGTGAAGTCGAAATGGATGAAACCCATTGCTAAAGAGCTTGAAGAATGGCACGACAAAGTCATTTTAAGAGATTTTATTGTCGGCATGCTACTTAATGAATCAGAAGTTGAATTTTTACAAGAATTTGAACGACAAGAGGTTCAGCTTCTCTTTAGTAAAATTGAAGTAGAAACTATTCATCATCTAAAACTTTTTCGTATTCACTTCGATAAATTAATTATTGAACTTGAGGAACGTCTGTAACTTGCCATTTCATAGAATAGCGCCATTTATCGAAATATAGATTTCCGCCTTTCCATTCAACTTCTCCACGTTGTGAGTCAACTGTTTCTGAGCGATAATGTTTTTTTTCAGGGCTAAATTCTTGGGAATAATCATCATTAAACACTAAACGATAACTGTCAATTCCGCCTAAATAAAAATTTTGAACTTCAGGATTATCACTCGAAAGTTTGCCATGAGTAACATCAATTGGCACCCACCCGAATGGCTCAAAATAAGCTAAAAACCAATCGTGCATCGTATCAAAAGAAGTGTCAGAAAACTCCCAACCTGATTGCCATTTTGTTGGAATTCCGTTCATGCGATAAAGTGTCATAAGCAATAAAGAAACCTGTCCACAGTCGGCATGGCCTGCATTAAAAGCATACTCACTAATATTTGGAATAGTTGAATATTCTCTAGCACTAGCCCAGAGAATGGAATCAACATAAGTGAAGAGTTTATCTGCTATATGAAAAGGATTCGTTTCATCACCCACAATTTCTGCTGATTTTTCACGAAGTTCCTCTGTAAAACGAATATGAGGGAAGCGTTCTTCCAAATAAGGTTGTAATGCTTTTTGAGTGTTTAGTGGTTTTACCGTTTTTTCATTTAAATCGACGTATTCTGCATAACTTGTAAATTCGTATTCTACCCAAAATGTCGTTTGTTCGTCTTTTTTTGCGGTTTTTTCGAAAAAAATAGTACGTTGAAGATTTTTATTTGAAGCAATTTTATGTTTCTTCGGTTCGGAATTTATATAGTTGATATCTGTTTGCCTTCCGTCGAGTTCTCTTGGAAATGGAATCCAAACCTTAATTGATTCTCCATCAGGAACGGCGTTTTCAATTACCTGTAAAGAATATCTTATTTTAAATCGTTTAGGAAGAACAAATCGTTTTCCACTTTCTTTCGATTGATTAATTACATCTGTATGATGAGGGTGAGTGCGATAAAGAACCGCATTATCCAAAAAGTATTTCTTAGGTTCGCTTAAGCGCTTTTTAGTATCTTCATTTAGGTAAAAAAGATTAGATGCCGCCGATTTGAAATAGTACGTTTTCCCATCAATCCACATTTTTTCCAAAAGGTTTTCTGCATCATAATCCTCGAATTCTTCTTCAGTTAAGTCTTTGATATAAAATGCGAGTTTGTCAAAAGCCTCGTTTCTATCTAAGTTAAAATCGAGTTCAATTCTGCGCATTCGATCTAATTCGAATTCAAGAGCTTTTTTATGGCTTGAAGAAATCGATTTTCCGGATTCTAGCCAATCTTTAATAAATTCACGAGATTCAATAAAATAGCCCTCATCTATTTGTGATTGTACTAATTCAAGTTCAGATGGAGTAAAATCTGGAGTACAAGATGATAGTGAAAGTAAAAGCATGACGGAAATAGTTAGTAGAAATAAACGAGATAGTAACATACACTACATAAAATCTATGGTTTGAACTCTAAGAATATACTCAACTTTCAGATTTAGACTCTTTGTAAAGTTCATTAATTTTTTTAAAAGGTGAGCGTACTCCGAAAAGTTATTTCTAGCAATATCTTCGTAGAATTCGTAGAATTTAAAAGGGTGGAACCAGAAAGAATCGACTTTTTGGAGTGGACTTATAATTCAACAACTTTATAGGTTTATAACTCTTCAATTTTTGCACGATTTTTTTAATTTCTATAATTAGTTTTGAAAACCGTATTTTTTGCGCATGAAAGTATTAGGAATTGAATCCTCGTGTGATGAAACCTCAGCCTCTGTTTGGAATGGAACAAGTATTTTATCGAATGTAATTGCTTCTCAAGCAATACATGAACAATTTGGTGGAGTTGTACCCGAATTGGCTTCGCGTGCACATCAACAAAAGATTTGGTCAACGGTAGAACAAGCTCTTTTAGAAGCCAAATTATCAGTTCAACACATAGATTATATTGCCGTTACGAATGGGCCTGGCTTAATGGGAGCTTTGTTAGTTGGTCTTAGTTTTGCAAAAGGATTAGCGCTTCAAACGGGAATACCAATTATTGGTGTGAATCACATGGATGCGCATATTTATGCCAACTTTGTTGGTGAAAAGAAACCAACATTTCCTTTTTTAGCACTCACCGTTTCAGGTGGACACACCCAAATCGTACTCGTGAAAAATTTCTTTGAACACGAATTATTAGGGCAAACTCGTGATGATGCAGCCGGTGAAGCCTTTGATAAAATTGGAAAAATGTTGGGCTTAACGTATCCGGCAGGACCTCAAATTGATAAATTGGCGAAATTAGGGAATAAAAAAGCATTCAAATTTCCACAAGCCAATCTTGAAGGGTACGAGTTTAGTTATTCAGGATTAAAGACTTCTGTGTTGTATCGTTTAAAACAAGAAGTAGAACCCGAAGCGTTTGTAGCTCAACATCTTAGCGATTTATGTGCGTCAATTAGTGATGCCATTACAGAACCTATGGTAAAAAAAATAAAAAAAGCAGTTCTTGAGTTTGAAGTTAAAACGGTTGTTTTAGCAGGAGGAGTTTCAGCGAATGGAATGTTGCGTTCTAAAATGAAAACCTTAGCAGATAATCATAAATTGAATTTATTTGTACCTGATATAGCCTATTGCACAGATAACGCAGCTATGATTGCAATTACAGGAGCTTTAAAAGCCGAACGAGGGATGATTGATACTCTTGGACTTAAACCATTTGCAAGTTCGACTTAAATTAACTCAAATTTGGACTTCGTTTCTATAAATAATGGCAGTGGTTTTCGCAAAAAAAACGGTCAACCATTGGCCGACATGGGATTTCTTTCCAATGTCTTTGTACGCAACAAGCACTTTTTTTTGAATAATTTGGTTCTCAGGCTCAGATGCTGGGTCGAGGCCCAGCATGACCAAAAAATATGTGTGAACTAAGATCAATTTGATGAGGACAAGCTCTTGTTTTCATTGATTATGAAAAAAATCTTTATCAAAATTAATACACTTTATAAAGGTCAAAGTCCGAATTTGACTTAAATTAATCTTCGTAAATCGCTTTCAATAAGCGCCTTCCATACTGATTCGCATCATATTTTTGAGCAGTATGTAGAGCTTCTTGACTCATTTTTTTCAATAAATCAGGTTTAGTTAAAAACTGTTCTATAGATAGGACAATTGCGTCCGAAGAGCGAATAGGAATGAGAAAACCATCTTTTCCCTGCTCAATAACAGTTCCTGAATTTAGCGTGCAAATTACAGGTAAGCCGTAGGAAAGAGCCTCATAACTCACCGTTGCTGAACCTTCGCATATACTTGGAAGAAGAAGAAGGTCATGTGAGGCATAGAGTTCGGGCATTTTTGCTCGTTCAACTGATCCTAAAAGCTGAACATTTTTTGGAATTTCTTGAAGAGTAATTTCTTTTTCTAAAGTTCCTGCGATACTAAATTCTACTTTAGGTAAACGAGTTGCTGCTTCAATTAAATACCGCAATCCTTTACGAATTCCGCCATTCCCAACAAATAAAAGAGATAATTGTTTACCAAGTGATTTTGGTTCAAGCTTAATAGAATTTGATTTTGAGTAACCATAAGGAACGACTTTAATTTTAGTCGATGAAATGCCCAAATTGATTAAACTTTGTTTCACGAAATCAGAGCCACAAAGAACGATATCTGCTAAATGATTCTCGTCTAATTCTACTTGCTCATAAGCTAAACTTTTTTGTCCTTTTTTGTAATCAATGCCATAAAAACTAAACTCAGATTGCAATAAATCAAATTCGGTTTTCCTTGGAATTAAGGTCTGTTCGAGTAGTTTAGTTTTACTTTTCGATTCTGAATGAGAGAAAATATCTTTAGCAACTGTATTAAAAGCATAGATATAAGAAGAGTTTAAACTGCCAGTCTGCATTATTTTTTGTTGAAATAAACGACTGAATTCAAGAAAAACACCAGTTTCTAATTCTCGGTTATGTCTGTTTTTTCGTAAGGCTTCAGAGTAAGATAATCCCAAAGAAAAAAAAGAAGTAACTAAATCGGAAGGAATTTCAGGGTGATATCGATTTAACATTTTTTTTACAGATGAAAGAGGAATTTTCTGCATAAATGAAGAAATTCGAGTATTCGGCATCCAAATATCAGTGAATAATTGCCCTAAAAGGTGTTTTTCATGGAAAAAAACAGGAACTGCATAATGCATACGTGCTCCAAGTTGAATTACATCAATAGCTCGACTTTCGTTCATCCTAAAACTTCTTCCATTACAGAGTGCCATTCTTTTGTGAGTTGCTTTTT
>Ga0210041_1000433_pt1 | contig 47181 bp, 41 predicted proteins | sample CryGeymeta201503_FD_183973 | JGI IMG/M metagenome (GOLD analysis project Ga0210041, IMG submission 183973) | Groundwater microbial communities from Crystal Geyser aquifers in Utah, USA - Crystal Geyser metaG 2015-03 (SPAdes) (version 2) | ecosystem: Environmental > Aquatic > Deep subsurface >... | reverse complement strand
ATAGACCAAAAAAATCAACAAAACCCGGTTTCTAACGAATTACAAAAAGACCAGGAATGGATAAACAAGCGCAAGGAGCAAGCCTTTGATCCACTAGCTCCTGTGAGTAACCGAGCAAGAAAACAAAAAAAGGAACACCTTCTGTCCCAAGCCGTACGTGACGGTCATGTGCGGGATCTGGAAAGTGCTCCTTTACTAGTTGAAACATAGAAAAATGTTTCAAAAAAAACTTGACTATTAACGGTATAACTTCGATACCAAAATCCCACATGTTTCCAACTATTTGTGCATAAGCCGTTTGAGCCGTTGGATAAATCCAAGCTTCCAAAGTGATTTCATTTAATGGCTCAAGAACAGAAGATTGTCCGACATTCACAGCCTAAGAAACGCCATTAAATAATAGATATGAACCGCTAGTCTGCGGTATTTCTCCTGATAATGTTGAAAATTGAGCCGATAAAGAAGATGAAACCAAATAATTAGACCGAAATCCCGGGTCGCCACCATTCATTTCAAAAAATTCTAAATGATACATTGTCCCTTGACTTAATCCTGTTACGGTAAATGTTGTATCGCTAAGATTGTATAAAATAAATTCACCTGAAATAGGTTCTTGTCCAGAACCGAATTCAGTTGATGCTACATAAATGTTTTCATCAATCGGAGTAAAAGTGGGTTCTGAATCTGCTTTAATAACAACCAATCTTTTTGCGCCATTTCCAGGTTGGAAAGTAAGTTGAACCGAATTCGAAGTTCTATTTAAAACTCGAAAATTGGATGAAATTGTGCTTGTTTCATCAGAATTTGAAATAACATAATTGTTATGATTATACACATCATCTCCCGAATTCCCAGTAAATGTAATGTTGACTAATTCGAGATAACCTTCGTAGCTCGCAATTGCCCCACCATATTCACTTCCATCAAAATAACTGGAGTACCCAAGTCCTTTTGTTAATGAGTTGTTGGTAAATGTGGAGTTTGAGATAGATAATTGTCCATTTCTTATAAAAACAGCTCCACCAAAGGCTCCATCACCTCCACTTGCAAGAGGATAGCCAAGACTTTGGCTAGTGCCATTTCCTCCACCAAAGCCTGCGGGGCCACCGTAATATCCACTTCCGCCACCGCCACCAAAACCGCCAGAACCACCTTGCGAATTAATATAAAAAGTGCCACCGCCACCAAATCCACCATTAGTTGCTGCTATTCCCTCAGCTGAATTTGAGCCGCCACCTGCATCCGGCCCGCCATGCGTTAATGGTGTCCCTCTCGTACCACCCAAATAACCACTAATTCCACCTAAATGAGGTTCTCCATTTCCTGCAAATCCATGCCCAGAACCAACACGACCTCCATTTCCACCTTTGGATGCATTATATTCAAATAACATTGAATCAAGTGAAACCGTACCATTGTTAATAAATAATCCACCGCCGAATCCACCTGCACCTCCTCCTCCTGTATACTGGTACGGATCATTATGATCAACATATCCACCACCTTGATGTAAACCATTTTTTATCGCAAAATTTTTCATAAAAACCGTTGGAGCTGTGGGATTTTCAGCAGAAAATGGGGATAACCCTGAACCTATGAAAAAAGGCTGGTATAAATTATTCCCACTAATTGTTAATAAATCTGCTCCGGGACCAATTATTTTTACCGGATAATTTAGAGGTGGAAGAGTACTCGTAACGGTAATTATGCCTGTAATGGATTTTAATACCACTATACTTTCTTCATAAGACGCATTTATATTGATTTGATCTAATACATATTTAAGTGTCCCTTCATTGCGTGTTCCTGAATACGCATCAGAAGTTGAATTCACATAATACACTAAAGGGTGTGAGCTGAACCATATCGAATCGGCATTCGTTTGAAAAGCTGTTTTTGCGATCAGCTTAAAAAAGTATGCATCATTGGAAATGGGAATATTCGGAATATCTACAGTGACCGTTGTTGAAGTTCCACTTATTGATTTATCAACACTTGAACTGTCATTCAATTGAGTGCTATAATTGCCGTATTTCAAATAATATTGCGTTGGAACACCACTTGGATTTAACGTGGCATACACCCGAGCGCCTGTTTGATAGGCACGAACAGAATCAATGGCAACATCGGGAACATAAGTCGTCATGTTCGGGATGTTGTATTTGTTTATCAATTCCGTTTCGACGAGATTTCTATCCGATTCTGATAACATTCGATCATAAACGATGATATCGGAAATATCACCAGAAAAAGCATCGACATCGTTGTATCGAATTCCAATCCAAATTGTCCCATCATTGTTAATTTGCAAATTTGATGCACTTGATCCGCCTTCGATTCTATCAATTCTGACACTAGCCATATAAGGCAGACCAACTACTTATAGCTTCACCGTCTATTGTGGTTGAAGTTCCGTTATCAGACCTAAAGTGAACGGCAATTTTATCGCTAGGAAGTTGCGCATAAACAGGGATGGTTGCGATGAACAAGAAAATGGCTAATCGGATTTTCAGAAAGTATTTCATAGCATTTCGGTTAAGTGAATGACTACCTGAAATCTATGATTCAATGCGGATGCAAACGTGCCAATTTAGGGTGCAGTTATGCCAAACGGTCTTCTAATCCTTATTTCGGTCATCTAATGGATGAATTCCAAATCTTTCTTGGTACAATTTTCTAAAGCTTTTTGCATTTCTGTACCCAACCTGATTCGCTACCGATTCTAGACTAACTCGTTTATCATTATGCAATAATTGCTGCGCTGTTATCAATTTAATTTCACGAATAAAGGTAGCAGGCGTAGTTCCGGTTTCTGATTCTAAAATTCGGTATAGGGTTCTTCTGCTTACGCCTAAATAATCAGCGAGTATTTCAGGAGAAAGATTTGAATTACTAATTTCAGTGTAAACTAATTGTGCTGCTTTCGCCGCCATATCATGATTTTCCTGAAGAGCATTTTCCTCGTCGATTACAATAGTAACGCTTTTCCTTGCATCATAAAATTGAAGTAGATTTTGAATTTTGAACTTTAATTCATCTGCAAGAAATGGTTTAGATATATAATCGATCACACCAATTCTCAGAATATCTAAGCGTTCCTGTTTCAAAGATTTAGCACTTAAAACCACTACCGGAAGGCGTTCTGTTTTTGGATATTTTCTAAGTTCGTCGATGAGTTTATGGCCATCCATTTCTGGCATCATCAAATCGGTAACAACGATATCGGGTATTGATTCTTGAATCATTTTTAGGGCTTCAATACCATTAGAAGCTAAATGGACATTCCCAATTTCATCGAGAATTTCTTTAACATAAACTTGCATATCTGCATTGTCTTCAACTAGTAATAGGGTGTGTTTTTTTTGCTTGATTGGTTCAGAATGTAGAACAAAGCTCTCATTATGTTCAACTTCATCGACTAGAGATTCTTCAATTTCATTATTGGAAATCGGCAAAATAAGTGTGAAGACTGAACCGGTAGGTTCAGAAGCTTCATAAGTAATTTCTCCACCCATAAGCCTGGCCAATTTCCTGCTTAGTTCCAAGCCGATTCCCATTCCCTCAATGTAATCATCAACATTTTCTCGAATACGGTGAAAGCGTTCAAATATTTTTTTGCGATGTGTTTCGGGAACACCTGGACCTGAATCGGAAACTCGAACTTCATATTGATTTTTATGAACTAGCGATGTTACTTCAATTAATCCACGAATTGGGGTAATTTTATCGCGTTTGAAATTAAATTATTGATGATTATTTCATATCTATCTCGATCAATTTCAATGCCCACTTGACCACCATTAGTATAAATATTGAATTCCTGATGCTTAGCTTCCGCCATGGATTGAAACGATTCTGCTAAAAGTCGAGTAAGTTTATCAGCTACAAATAGGTTTAAATTCAGCGACAAACGATATTCATCTGATTGAGAAAGGTCAATTATTTGATGAATCATATCTTTTAATCGTGACATATTCCAGTCAATTGTTTCTAGTTTTTTTGCAAAATCTGTTTTTTTTGGCGCTTCTGTCTCTAGCATTTTGTTCACAAGCCCCATACTTATGGTTAGAGGTGTTCTAAACTCATGTGAAATATTGGCAAATAACAATTTCTGATAGGAGTTTGCCTGTTGCAATTCTTCGGTCCGTTCCTTTACTTTATGATTTAATGTTCGGAGTAAAACGACATAATTTTTTGCAACCTGTAAAGTAAGTGAAAGTGGAATACCAAGATAAACCATCAAAACGGAAGTGATATAAACTAATGGATAGGTTCCGTTGACTAAAATGTTACTTAATAAGTAAATCAGTACGCCAAACATGGTCAACATAAGTCCTAATTGTATAAATCGGACTTCTTCTTTAGAATGCGAAATTCGAGCTTGTTTTAATGAAAAAAGACCATAAATAAATCCCGTAAATCCTATAAAACTATCTACATACAAAAGCATACGATGGTTAAACAAAAGCCCAAGTATGATAGAAACAGCACTAAGACTTAAAAAAAGTGTAATCCCTTTCCAATGATGTTTTAATGCAAACAATTCTCGAATTGAAATCAGATACACAACAAAGCCAAATAAAAAACTAAGTTCATAGATGGTGATCTGATACGGGAAAAAATCATACGACCAATTAAAAACAGAATTTCCCAAACCAAAAAAAGCATGAATCCCTAAAAGAATAAGGTTATAAGAATATATCGGTGATACCTCTGATTCGGGAACTGACGAGATAAAAACCCATATAAAAAAATCAGAAAAATGATTACACTTAAACAGGCTCCAAATAAATAGGGTCGTTGAATATGAATCGATTTATCGTAGGGTTTGCGTAAAATCAAAGCCAAGCGATTCTGTTTAAATCTGAGTTCTTGAAATGCATACGGAACGGTGTGTTTAGACCATTCAACGAGTAAAAAAATTAATCCTTTTCGCAATTGAACTGGATTATCCTGTGGTAATAAAGGGGCAAGTTTTTCATTATTAGCTAATTTTGAAGGATGTCCAAGTTTTGAAACGAGTACTCCATTAATCCAAATTTTAGCTGGAGTAGGTTCAAAATAAGCTAGCCACCACGGTTTGGAAGCCAATACCGAATCCACTTCAAAAGCTAATTCAAACCAACCGTAACCTGACCAAGAGGAATCCTTTTTTAATTTCTTTATTCCATATAAAACATTTACATCGCGGGAATGTATCAAATTAATTCGGTCACCAATAGAATCTGGTTTATTCGGTGAAAATTGCCATGGTTTTACTCTATACAAATCGAGTCCGCCATAAGCTGCGGTATCTGTAACACTCAGTTTAGCATAACTATGTAGTTGTTGCTTAGCTGAATCACTATCTAGGAAAGAAATTTGAAACAACAGGCAAAGGCAAATAAACAACATATAGTCGATTTTCTTTAGTCAAAAAATAGATACAAATATTTTAGTAAAAACGGAAGTTTTTCCCAAAAGGGGATTTTTTTGAGATTACCACAGAATAATTCTAAAATCTAAGTAAAAAACTCCCCCTTTAAACCAAAAATCAACAGCAAAAAAATCAAAAAGAACTACTAAGGAAGCGAGGGGATTTCCCATCGATACAAGCAAAGTTGTTCTAACCTGCAAAAATCTGCTTAAACTCGAGAAACACTTTTCAACCCAAAAAACGCAATCCCAATAAATCAATAAGAACTTGATAAAAGGTTAAGATAATTTCACTTCTAACTATCACTAAGTAATGACAGCTGTAATTAAAATGGTGCCAAAGACATAGACACCATTTTAATTTTTAATAACCGTTCCAAGTCTCAGGGCGCTGATTCTCATCATAAAATGGATTTGTATCATATTTGTCTACTTGCATATATGTTCTTTTGTAGCGAACATAATTTTCTGAATACTTACGAATTCCAGTAATTTCTTCATCAGTAAGTTTTCTTACTTGTTTTACAGGTGAACCCATATACAAATAACCAGATTCTAGTCTTTTTCCTGGTGGTACTAAACTATTTGCCGCAACAATTACATCAGACTCAATTACGGCTTTATCTAAAACGGTTGCATGAATTCCAATCAAAACTCGATCTTTAATTTGGCAACCATGAATCATGGCATTGTGCCCAATTGTAACCTCGTCACCAATCCAAGTTGGCCCAGTTTGATTCATAACATGAATGCTACTATTGTCTTGAATATTCGTTCTGCTTCCTATTCGTATCCAATTCACATCTCCACGAATAGTTACATTAAACCATACTGAAGAGTCCGCACCTAATACAACATCACCAATTATATCAGCTGAAGGAGCAACGAAAACAGTTTCGTCGAATTGTGGCATCTTTGAAAGAAATTGATAAATCATATCGTAAAATCTTAGTGAATTAAAAGAGTTAGTTAATGGAGACTAATTAAAAAAGTAAATCTAAAAATACATGATTCATGGTGAACCGTAATGGGGAAATCTCAGCTAAGTCAAAACTCTTTTCAAAAAAAAAGAGACTTCTAAGTTGAGTTCGCTATAAGAAATTAAAATAATCCAAGTAACTATTAAATTCGTGCCTTAGGTTAAATAAAAGGATTTGGAAAGGGTTTTGCTAGAAAATAAGGACTTAAAAAAAGCACACAGTTTACAGAATGATACAGGCGCATAATTACTCGTCTAAGTACAGCTTATAGCATGATTCTATACTGTAACAATTCATGCTGGACTCAGATTCCGCATCTCTGCCTAGTTTGGTTTTAAATTAAATAGGGCACAAAAAGTTAATGCAGGTTTTCCAATGCTTAAATTTATTTTGATTAAAATGATTGAACTAATCATTAACTCGAACTCAGGTTACTAGTAAATCTATAAAAATCTCAATGTATTCAAATCTAGTTCTAAATAGAATTATTGGCTTTAAAACTGATTCATAGTCTCGAGTTTTGGAACAATCTCTAACCGAAGAATCCGAGCTTTGAGTCCACTCCGAAAAGTCGATTCTGTAGGTTTACACCCTAGCGAATTCTCCGAATTCGACGAATATATTGCTAAAAACTACTTTTCGGAGTATGTTCAGCTTTATATTCTTTTGAACATAACTCCGTTATAACGATATTTTTACCAATTTTTTGTTTGAAATAAAATTCCTTGATAATTTCAAAGAATCATTCTTTTTCAAATTCAGATTAAAAAAAACCTTGATAAAATCCATTTCGAATTCTATCAAGGTTCAATGCAAGAAAGTTAAGAAGGATTATTTCCCCTTAACAAAACTAACAGTTACTCCAGCAACAATCATGGAAAGTCCAGCAATTCCAAGCATCCAAATTGCCGAATTACCAACAGCCATTAATATAACGCCACCTAAAATTCCAGCTGCGATTTGTGGAATAGTAATCGTTCCGTTAAACAGACCCATGTAAACGCCCATTTTACTTGCAGGCAAAGCCCCAGAAAGAATCGCATAAGGCATAGCTAAAATAGCAGCCCAACCAATTCCAACGCCAACCATTGAAATAAATAACATGTTTTTGTCATCAAAATAAACCATGGAAAGCAGACCAATTCCCCCTAGAATTAAGGAATACATGTACGTACTTTTTCTGCCGATTTTAGCTGCAATTTTTGGAATCATTAGTGAGTATATTGCGGCAATGAAGGAATAAAATCCAAAAATAACGCCAGTCCAGTTTCCTGCTTCGTTGAAAGCAGCAGATGTAGAATCGGCAGGGTTGGTTCCCCAAACATTCTGCGCAATTCCTGAAGTAGTGTAAACCCACATCACAAAAAGAGCAAACCAGGAGAAAAACTGAACAATTCCTAATTGCCAAAAAGCAGTTGGCGCATCTTTTAATAGAGAAAGAATGTCTTTTTTCTGGCCTTTCTCTTCTTCAGTGACTTCATTAAATTCCTCGTATTGCTTTGGTGGATATTCCTTTGTGGTAAAAGCGGTCCATAAAACAGTTGCAAATAAAATAGCGCCACCAATATAGAAAGACCAAACAACGGAGTCTGCAACTTTTTGACCTTCTGCTGGAATATTAGCAACGCCCCAAGCCGTTAATAAATAAGGTAAAAGGGATCCTAAAACCGCACCAAAATTAATTAAGAAACTTTGAACGGAATATCCGAGATTTTTTTGTTCTTCATCTACCATGTCGCCAACTAAAGCGCGGAACGGTTGCATGGTCACATTAAATGAGGTATCCATAAATAAGAGTACAAATCCTCCAAAGAAAACGGCAGGTACTAAATGAGTAAAGAACTCAGAATTTGGCATAAATAACATTGCAATAGTTGAAGCAATTGCGCCACCTAAAATAAATGGAACACGACGTCCAAGTCTTGTCCACGTTTTATCTGATGATAAACCAACAATAGGTTGAACAATTAATCCTGCTAATGGAGCTGCTAACCAAAAATAACTCAGTTCATGAACATCGGCTCCTAAAGCTGATAAAATTCGACTTGTGTTACCGTTTTGTAAAGAATAGCCAATCTGTACTCCCAAAAATCCGAAGCTCAAATTCCAGATTTGAAAAAATGATAAACGAGGTTTTTTCATAGTAAAAATGCAAAGGTTTATGATTTACCTTACTTAGATTAGAACAGATTGTTTTTGGGTTTAAAACACTGTGTTTTAATCAGCTAAGGACACAAAATGTAAGATTGCAAAATAAGAATCATTTTTAAATTCATGTTAATGATTCTCGATTATTTATTTAGAATAAAGACAAATTAATCTGTTTATTGATTTGTAAGATAAGGTATTTGATTTTAGACTTAAATAAAACGAGATAAAAAAAGATGGTGAGAGCGAATTAATAGGCAGTACGTAAAGGTTACTCTAATTATTAAACTATTGATACAACTCTACAATCGATTTCGAATTTATCCAACTCTAATAAAATTTATTCATCAACAGGAGAGGAGTACCTTATAAATGATTGGTAAATTGATAAAAAGATCGAAAGATATTATGTAAGTTATTAACAAAATTATAAATATGAGTCCCCTCCAAAAAGTCAATTCTTAAGGTTTATTCCCTTCCAAATACTAGGAATTTGACGAATAGTTTGTTAAAAACTACTTTTCGAAGTACGCTCAATTATAAATAAATTTTTGAATTTGGGATTAAATAGAATCGATTATACCATTTAGTTTAAATCGCCGTTTTGTACCTTTACTCTTATAATTAGTTAAAAAGCATGACAAATCAAATTCTTTGGGCCGATGATGAAATCGATTTATTACGCCCACATATTTTATTTCTTCAGCAAAAAGGATTTACTGTTACACCTGTTACAAATGGTGAAGACGCACTTGATCAATTAAAAAAAAATAACTTCGATTTAGTTTTTTTGGATGAACAAATGCCTGGCTTAGACGGCTTAACAACGTTGGGTCTAATTAAAGAAACGCATCCCAACCTTCCTGTAGTAATGATTACTAAGAGTGAAGAAGAGTCGATTATGGAAGATGCAATTGGTTCAAAAATATCGGATTACTTAATTAAACCAGTAAATCCGAATCAAATTATTTTAACTATTAAGCGCATTTTGGATCGAAATAGACTGCGACACGAAAAGTCAGCACAGTCGTATCTCCAAAATTTTTCTCAACTTACAAGACAAATTAACGAGCGTCTTAGTTGGGAAGAATGGACTGATGTCTATAAAAAATTAGTTAAATGGGATATCGAATTGGAAAGAGCTGATGAAAATTTACGCCAAGTTCTAAATGATCAGTATGCTCAAGCTAATTATGCTTTCGGTAAATTTATTGAAGATGAATACATGTATTGGCTGCGTGAAGAACCAGGAGAACGTCCCTTTTTATCACCAGATATTGTTAAGGAATATGTAGCTCCTTTTTTGAAACAAAAGCAAAAAACAGCGTTAATAGTGGTTGATTGTTTGCGTTATGATCAGTGGTTGATATTTGAACAAGAACTGAAAGATTATTTTTCTATAGAAACGGATTTTTATTATTCCATTTTACCAACAGCTACTCCTTATTCTAGAAATGCTATATTTTCTGGTTTATATCCTAGTGATATCGAAAAATTCTATCCAACATTATGGGAAACACACGATGACTCTGAGTTTTCCTTAAATCGTTTTGAAGAAGAGTTACTTAATCTACTTCTTAAAGATTTGAATTTTCCAATTCGTGCGAAATACGAAAAAATTATTCAGGCTGAAGACGGTAAACGTGTGGTTGACCGAATTAACGATTACACTCAAGTTCCTTTTTCAGCTTTTGTGTATAATTTTGTTGATACTTTAGTTCATTCCCGCTCAGATTCGCACATTTTAAAAGAAATTGCCCCCGATGTTCCGGCATTCCGTGCCTTAACCAAAGCATGGTTTCGCCATTCAACCTTGTTGCAAATGCTAAAAAATCTTGCTGAAAATGGAATCACCGTAATTTTAACAACTGACCATGGTAGTGTTAGAGCTTTAAGAGATACTAAAGTAATTGGCGATCGTGAAACTTCAACTAGCCTGCGTTATAAATACGGCAGACAACTAAAAGCAGACTCAGGAAATGCCATTGTTGTCGATAAACCTACTGATTATAAATTGCCAAGAGGAAAAGTTGGAACGAGTTATATTTTTGCTAAAGAAGATTATTATTTCGTGTACCCAACCAATTATCACAAATTCCAAAACCGTTATAATGATACGTTTCAACACGGCGGTGCTTCTATGGAAGAAATGATTTTGCCTGTAGTTACGCTGAAACCAAAAAAAATAAGCAAATCATGATTTCAAATTCTGTTGAAGAAACCATGATTTGGGCAGAACACTGGGCAAAAGAGAATTTAATTTCTGGTTCAGTAGTTTGCCTTCGTGGTGATTTAGGCGCAGGTAAAACACATATCGTGAAAAGTCTTTCCAAAGCCTTTGGAGTTAATCCTGAACAGGTTAATTCTCCCACATTTACCTTAATTCATGAATACAATTCAGGAAAAATTCCTATATATCATTTCGATTGTTATCGCTTAAAATCAATAGCTGAAGCTTTAGAAATTGGTGTAGAAGATTATCTTTATGGTGATGGAATCTGTTGTATTGAATGGCCTGAACGCATAGAAGATATATTACCAGAAAACCGAATTGAAATCAGTATAACTCATTTAGGAAACGACAAAAGAGAAATCGAAGTAAGGTCTTTATGAAAACCGAGATTATGTCATGCTGAGCCTAACCAGCATCTCAGTACAATACCATAAATAATCCAAAAAATCAGCATTACGCAAAAACAATGTCATGCTGGGCCTGACCCAGCATCTCAGCCTTAGAACCCAAACTAAGCAGAAAAGTGCAAATGGCGAAATCGGAAATTTGACCGAGATCCTGTGTCGTAGCACAGGATGACTATTTCCGAGTCATGCTGAGCCTACCCAGCATCTCAGTACAATACCATAAATAATCCAAAAAATCAGCATTACGCAAAAACAATGTCATGCTGGGCCTGACCCGGCATCTCAGCCATAGAACCCAAACTAAGCAGAAAAGTGCAAATGGCGAAATCGGAAATTTGACCGAGATCCTATGTCGTAGCACAGGATGACTATTTCCGAGTCATGCTGAGCCTAACCAGCATCTCAGTACAATACTATAAATAATCCTAAAAAACCAAAAACTAAATTGTAATTTAATTTAGGAAAGAACAAAGAGTAAACCCCATCATTTGCCCAAACAGATAATAATGCCTAATTTTCTGCCCCATGCAAAAAGAAAATAAAACTCCAATTTACAGAACAGATCGCCTTCCAGTGATTTATCCGTATCACTTACGCTCAAGCAATCGCTTGCATATTGGTGAATTGGTGTATTATGGACCTTGCCCAGCTTTTTATGGAGTGGGCGAAATTATCAGTTTTACCGAAGATCTTTGTGTAGTAAACTTTAGGGGAACAGGTGAATTAGGAATCTTTAAAGACGTAATCGAAAAAAAATATCTCATCCCAATTCATAAATTAAATTTAGCGCATCATTTAACGGATTATTAAGCTTATAAATAATTAGGTGAGTTCCAATTCAACCCTTTCATTCAAAACACGGAATCTCTCCTTTCGAAATGAATTTCATTAAAAGCAATTTACAAAAATCGGAGGTAGATTTAGCGGGTGGTCAATAATAATTAAACCTAGAAATCAATCTATTTGAAAAGAATGTCAGAGCCTAACAAAAAAAAATTATTTATTGATTTAGATTTTATTCAAAAACCATAAATATTTTTTTGTTTCTTATTTGAGTAACATTAATCATTCTTTAATTTGTGACAAAGTAGAGTAGGGTAAAAAAAAAGCTTAGAGGTATATCTTATGAAAACGAATTTATTAATAATTTCCTTAATAGTGATACCAATGTCGTGTAATCTTTATTCTGAGAATGACGATAAACAAGCCTTAAGTGTTGATGTAGGAATAACATTATCTGTAACAGATAGTGCTGGAAACGACCTATTAGATAGCACTCAAGCAGGAGCAATTGATATCAGCAAAATCAAGCGGTATTATTTAGATGAAAATGGAAAAAAAATTGAATTTTATCATTCATATCTTGAATCACCAAGAGGAATTGTTTTTTACCCTAAACATGAATTCCAGAAAATAAACTTGTTGGCTTTTTGGATTGATGACACAAATGATCACTCAACCACTTTCATAGAATGGAATGAGGCAAGAACCGACACCATAACAGCAGATATAATACGCTTGGATATGCTTATTTATGCAGATAATATTCAATATAACGGTGTAGCTGTTAAAGATACATTACAAGCCGTATATGATCGAACCGGTTATAGATATTACCCAATAGTGTGGGAATAGAATGAATTCCTAAAACAAAAAAAGCCGCTTCATCAGCGGCTTTTTTTTCATTAAAAAACAGAATTAGTGTTTTTTAGCAGGAGTTCCTAAGTGAACACCTTCGCCATAAGCTTCAGCAACAGCTTCCATTACGGCTTCAGATAAACTTGGGTGTGGGTGAACTGCGGAAATAATATCATGTCCGGTAGTTTCTAACTCACGTGCTACAACCGCTTCAGCAATCATATCGGTTACATTATAACCAATCATGTGACAGCCTAACCACTCGCCGTATTTTTTGTCGAAAATTACTTTCACAAAACCTTCGGTATGTCCAGAAGCTTGAGCTTTTCCGTTTGGCATAAAAGGAAACTTACCAACAATAATATCATATCCTTTTTCTTTTGCAGCTGCTTCGGTTAATCCGACCGATGCAATTTCTGGTTTGCAATAGGTACAACCAGGAATATTATCGTAACGAATAGCTTTTGGGCTCAATCCAGCTAATTTTTCAATACAAACTAAAGCTTCGTGAGATGCTTTATGTGCTAACCAAGGAGCGCCAGCAACATCACCAATAGCAAAAATATTGCTAACGGAAGTCTCATAAGTTGACTTATCTACAAGAATAGAACCACGCTCAGTTTTAACACCGATTTTTTCTAATCCTAAATTTTCGATATTACCAGTAATACCAACAGCAGAAAGAACCACATCAGTTTCGATAACTTCTTCTCCTTTAGGAGTTTTTACCGTTACATAAACTACATCGCCTTTGCGTTCAACTTTTTCAACAGTGCTTTCTAAAAGGATATTCATTCCAGCACGCTTGTAAATTTTTCCTAACTCTTTTCCAATTTCAACATCTTCAATTGGAGTTAAGGTTTTTTGTAATTCAACTATAGTAATTTTAGTTCCTAACGTATGATAGAAATAAGCAAACTCAACGCCGATTGCTCCAGCTCCTACAACCAACATTCTTGCAGGTTGTTTTTCTAGCTTCATTGCGCGTTCTGAGTTTATAATCGTAGTTCCGTCGAATTTCAAGTTAGGTAATTCACGACTTCTAGCACCTGTTGCAACGATAAAGTATTGCGCTTGAATACGTTCGGTTTCTTTACCATCAGCATCAGTAATTACAAGTTCTGTAGCTGAAGCAAACGTTCCATGTCCATAAACGACATCGATTTTATTGGCTTTCATTAAAAACTGAATGCCTTTGCTTTGCTTGTCTGCAACGCCACGACTTCTTTTTATGATTTTTTCGAAATCTGTTTTAATTTCACTTACAGAAAAGCCGAATTCTTCAGCATGTTTTAAATTTTCAAGTGTTTCTGCTGATTTTAACAGCGCTTTGGTTGGAATACAACCAATATTTAAACAAACACCACCTAAATCTCTTTTTCTCTACTATCGCTGTTTTAAATCCGAGTTGTGAAGCTCTAATCGCCGCTACGTAACCGCCAGGGCCAGAACCTATCACACAAACGTCAATTGTTTTTGCCATTATGTTGATTTGTTAAATTTTTCTTAATAAACTGTTTTGCACCGAAAAATACGGAATTTGAATGGCAATTTATACGATTGATTGGAACAATTCAGCTTAAGCACCTATTAAACCCCATAGTTCAAAAGGTTTTTTAAATTCAGGCATATAATTTGATTACAAGTCTTTAATAAAGTTATACTCTTATCGAAAAATGACCGATAATTGGAATTAATTCAGACGTAATATTAGTTTTTTGAAAAATTGCCGTTTTATGTTAAACTTACGGCGCCAACCAAATTAAAATGAATACAACAAAGCGACAACTTTTACTGATTGTAATCCTGAATGCTACTTTAGGTTTCACTTTATTTTTTGGTGTTGGACAAACCGTACAATTAGTTAATACTATCTCGAATCTAACGATTCACTCATTTAATGAGTTTGGCTCTCTGTTTCAGGATTATGCATTAAATTTTTTACGCTTAGACATTAGAATTATTTTTGGAGTTCTTGCTAGTATAGGAATCGTGTTTTATGATTGTTTACTAATTATAAATTATTTTAAATCGTTTTCATTCACTACTGAAAAAACGTGTAAAAGCTGTTCAAAACGCTTAATACGTGAACAAAGATTAACAGGCGATAGAATTCTTTCCTATATAGTTCCTGTAAAGCGTTTTAGATGTGTGGGTTGTGGTCATCAGTATTTGAAATTAGAAAAAGGTGGTAATCATACACTTGATACCGTACATGATAGTAGTGATCAAGTTGAAAAAGTAAACGCTTAATTAATCTTCCTTTAAAATATTGTCGAATAATTGAGCGTAAGTTTTTTTTGTAAAGTTTAGTGTACTCCGAAAAGTAGTTTTTAGCAAACTATTCGTCGAGTTCGTAGAATTTAGAACTTTGAATCCACTTTTTGGAGTGGATTCAAAGTTCTAAATTTTTTCTTAAAGAACTTTTGATAAAAATTCCATTGGTGGTTTCCCTTCTTTAAATCCTGCTCGTAGGTATAAATTTTTAGCCGCATTATCCTCTCTTACTTCAAGTGTCACCTTACAACAGCCCCTTTTTGTAGCTTCTGCACTTGCGGCATCCAGCAGTTTTTGCCCAACTCCTAAACCTCTACGCTGTGGTAAAACGGCAAGATCATGAATATTAATTAATGGTTTAGCATAAAAAGTTGAATAAGCTGTAAAACAATTGGCAATTCCAATAGGTTCATTACCATTAAATGCTAATAAACTAAAGGCGCCTGAAACTTTTTGCAGATCCACTACAACTTGTGATAAAATATTCTCATCTAAAGCTTCGCCATTACCCATTGGGTCTTTTGCATATTCGTTTAACAACATTTTGATATGTTCTTGATGCTCAGTATTTGTATAATCGGCTGTTATGATGCTAATTGACGACATAGAATGAAAAGAATTTGTTGGTTTATAAGTGCCCATGGTTTTGGTCATGCAGCCAGAAGTACTGCTATTATGGAGGCGCTCTTTAATAAACATAAGGATATTGAATTTTTAGTAGTTTCTGAAATTCAACCATGGTTTTTTGAACAAAATAAGTTGCCAATTACCTTTTTTTCAACAAAAACAGATGTTGGCTTGGTTCAAAAAGATGCTTTTTTTGAAGATATTCCCAAAACAGTTGAGCATTTGAATGCTTTTTATTTTAATCTAAATTCGCGGTTTAGAGCATGGGATGAAGTAATTACGCCGTTTAAACCCGATTTAATTGTGGCTGATATTTGCCCAGCAGCCTTGGATTATGCAGATTCTCGGAATATTCCATCTACTCTAATTGAGAATTTTACATGGAATTGGTTATATGAGTTTTATCCCGCATATCAACTTGAGCTCGCTCCCATCTTATCTTATATGGATTCAGCATGGAAAAAAGCGAATCTGCATATTCAAATGAAACCCTATTGTGGCGACGCTTTAAGTCATTCGAAAATCTCCGTTCCCGTTTCAAGAAAAGTAAAAGATTTCCAAGTTGCGGAAAAACTTAACTTAGATTCCGCAAAAAAAACTATTTTGATGACAATGGGCGGTGTTCCAATGGAATTTGATTTTTATGAAAGACTCAAAGAATTAAAAAATGTTCAGTTTATTATTCCAGGAGCACATAAAGAAATCAAATTTGAAGATAATTTACGCTTGTTAACACATCATTCCATCTATTATCATCCCGATTTAGTACATGCATCTGATGTTGTTATTGCTAAAGTTGGGTATTCTACCCTTGCTGAAGTTCATAATGCAGGTACACGCTTGGCTTATATTCCCCGCTATCATTTTCGGGAAACAGAACCCTTGGTTCAATTTGTAAAAGATGAAATGAGTGGTCTAGAAATTCATGTTGATGATCTGAATAGTGGGAATTGGATTTCAAGAATTGATGAATTACTTAATCTGAGTGTTAATGATTCAAAAAAAATAAATGGTGCAGATTTCGTTGCTAATGAGATGAGTAACTTAATTGCGTTATAATGTGAAATCATCATCCTGAAATAGATTCTGTATCTCAGTTAATCGGCGAGTAAAGCCTTGGTTACAAATCTAGTTATTCATTTCTTATAGGATAAAACTCTACTTTTTGTAGCCTTGTTTTTTCACTTACAGCTTCACCTGTATTATTAATCACATGAAGAATTCCTCCGCCTTGGTTTCCACTGAGATAAAACGTTGTCATGTGTTTTAGCTGAACGTTTGGGTTATCAGGAACTTCTATGGCTCTGTCGGCGAAAATAGGCCCTTCTCTGAAGGTATTATAGATTCCTAAGCCCCAAGCGTTGTGTTCTTGAACGTGGTTGGCAACTTTATAACTGGCATAGCCTTTTACATCTTTGTGTTTCCAGTCATCTTGAGTTGGTGGATCATAGGGCATTTCACTTTGGTAGAAATAGTTTTTTCCACGTTCTCCATTCCAAAGCGATTGATATTCGGTGAAATGCTCAACAAAAAGGCCGTAAACTGTTACATCTTTTCTATTTACGGTAAGTCCATTTTCTCCAAGATTAACATCCCAACCTGGACTTTTGACAGCGCTAGGGCCATGATCGGCACGCCATAACCAAAAGTGATCGGCAACTACATTATTACTGTTTATGATTATGCAGGAAGTGGCCGTTCCTGCTTTATCTGTTCCTACTCTGCAAAATAGATCAAACAAAAAAGTTGGATTTTCTGCATGAATCGCTTTGCTATTTTCTTCACCAACTTGTACCAAAACATCTGAGCGAATCGGACCGGCATCAAAAGTAATTCCAGCCAAACTTACGCCACCAACATCGGCAATGCGCATAGCTGTTTGCCCTTTTGTGGGAATGATAGATGGATAACCAATTCCTAAAATCACGGTTCCAGCATTATTCACCTCAATGGTTTCAGACAAATAATACCTACCCGGGTAATCAATAAGTGCTTTCCTTCTTTAAGTCCTTTGTTGATACTTGCACTATTATCCACGTCTTCTTTCACGATATAAACATCTTTGAAATCTATACTTTCGCCTTTTATTTGGCCATCAGTCCAATCAGGTCCTGTTACATTTGAGCGTAATGCGGGCACAAAAATCTTGTAGGTATTGTTCGCATCAACATACAAAAAAGGTTTTTCTCGAATTAATGGTGTTTTTTCGATTGTTGTGAAAGGTGGCTTTGGCCATTGTTCTTTTGGCGCATTTATAACACCTAAAAAAACCATATTCCAAACGTAATTTTCCCAGGCTCCGATAGTGCTATTTCGAGTAAAAAACTGTTGCTGTGAACCCGAAGTAATTATTCCATCAATTACAGAATTTCCTAAAAATCCACCACTACTGTATCCATTTTTTGAAAACCCCAAATCTCCTTTAATATGCATTCTTCGCATAGGAGCAGCATGTGATACAACCCAATAATTTTTCCCGTTCGTGGGTTCAACGGTCATATTTTCTGCACTTCTCCAAAAATTAGACAAAGCGGTCTGACGAACTTGTCGTGATTCCACCGAACCGCGAATGGTAACTCCTGAGGGAAGTTTTCCTAAACCTGAAATTTGTGTGTAATAACCAGCATAGACATCTAAATCATAAGTTCCAGGTTTGAAAAGTATAGCAAAACGATTTGGTCCAAATTTTCTCAATCTATGGTCTTGTAACTGAGCAACACTATCAATTAAAGATTGCATTTGCTCCATATTCATGGTATCTGAGAAGACCTAAACGTTTTTTCCAAAATCTGTTTGGCTAACCTTAATCGGTTTGGGTTGAGAACAAGCAATCGAGAATATGGTAATAAACAGTACAGGACTAAATCTAGTAACTAAAACAGTTAAATAGGTTTTCATGAGAAGCTAATTATGGAAAAAGAAGTGCCAATCCATCAGACTGTGAATTAACTAGTTTTTTTATTGAAAAACCATTGAAATTTTGCGAAAAAAGCCGATTGTTTTCGAAAATTTACTTTAATTCACAGTCTGACGCTAAAGAAGATTGTTTACCAATACGATAATTTTTCAAAGAAAAAACAAACGTCATTAGGCAAAATAGGAATCAAGAGTTGCTAAAACAAAAACTTAGTTTAGATTTAATGAGTATTTACGCTTGTTTCTGTAGTTCTAATTCCCGCCCATGTAGATTTGAGAATTTCTGATTGTAAGATTGAAGTGAATTAGAAACGCATGTACTATATTTTTAAATTACACTTAAAAAAAAAGTTCATTTGCTCTTTAGAAGTAGTGAAGTTTTAAAAAAGTCCAACGATAATTTCAAAAAAAAAGCTGTTTCTTTATTGAAACAGCCTTTAAAACGATCAAATAGAATTTAAACTCTTTTTACAGTTGGCGAATGCCAAATCTCATTTGCATAATCTTGAATCGTTCTATCAGAGGAGAAGAATCCCATTCTAGCCGTATTCATTATGGCAATTTCATTCCATTTTTCTTGATTTTTATACAAATCAGATAAGGAATCTTGCATTTCAACATAAGCTTCAAAATCGGCGCAGATTAAATAATAATCATTATCCTGAAGAAGTGCATTTGTTATAGGATGGAATAAATCAGCTTGTTCAGGGGAGAAGAATCCATCTCGGATTTGATCAATCGCACGTTTTAACTCAGCATGTTTTGAATAATATTCATAAGAGCTGTAACCTTCTCTTCTTAATTTTTCAACATCCTCTACTTTCAGGCCGAAAATGAAGATATTTTCATCACCAATTTGTTCTTTCATTTCCACGTTAGCACCATCGAGGGTCCCGATAGTTAAAGCACCGTTAAGAGCAAACTTCATGTTTCCAGTACCAGAAGCTTCCATACCAGCTGTTGAAATTTGTTCTGATAGTTCCGCAGCAGGAATCATTTTTTCAGCTAGGGAAACAGAATAATTTGGTAAATAAACAACTTTTAGTTTGTCGCCAATTTGAGCGTCGTTATTTACTTTTTCGGCAATGCTATTTATCAATTTGATGTGCATTTTTGCCATGTAATAACCAGGTGCTGCTTTTCCACCAAATAAAATTGTTCTTGCTTGAATGTCTGCTTGAGGATTGTCTTTAATTCGATTGTATAAAACAACTGCATGTAGAGCATTCATTAATTGACGCTTATACTCGTGAATACGTTTAATTTGAACATCAAACATTGAATTTTCATTCAAGTCTATATTCATTTTTTTCTTCACATAAGTAGCTAAACGCTTTTTGTTATCTAATTTGATGGCACTAAACGCTTCTTGGAACTTCTTATCAGTTGAGAATTTCTCAATTTTACGTAGTTCATCAAGATGAGTAATCCAGTAATCTCCAATTTTAGAGCTAATTAAGTCTGCTAATTGAGGGTTGCATTGTTTTAACCAACGTCTTGGAGTAATACCATTTGTCTTGTTAGTGAATTTATGTGGCCAAAGATCAACATAATCTTTAAACAAAGTTTTTTTCAATAACTCGCTATGAAGCGCTGAAACCCCGTTTATTTTACTTGAACCCACAATTCCCAAAGATGCCATACGAACATCTGGTTGGCTTCCTTCGCTAATGATTGACATTCTGCGAATCAAGTTGATGTCTTCACCTAATTCAGCACGAACTTTATTTAAGAATCTATTGTTGATTTCATAAATAATTTGAAGATGTCTTGGCAATAAATGGCGCATTAAAGCAACAGGCCAACGTTCAAGTGCCTCAGGCATTAAAGTGTGGTTCGTGTAATTAATGGTTTTTTCAGTAATCTGCCAAGCTGTATCCCAATCCAAACCTTCTTCATCAAGCAAAATGCGCATTAATTCAGGTACGGCAAGATTTGGATGTGTATCGTTACATTGAATGGCAACTTTTTCAGGTAATAATTCCCAATTAGAATGCTCTTTTCTAAAACGACGTATAATATCTTGAAGCGTTGCACTTACTAAGAAGTATTCTTGTTTTAGACGTAACTCTTGTCCCACAAACACTTTATCGTTTGGATATAAAACACGAGAAATATTTTCATGTAACTCCGTTTCACGAACAGCATTAATGTAATCACCCTGATTAAAAATTTCTAAATTGAAATTTTTCGAAGAAGATGCTTTCCAAAGACGTAAGTTATTAACGATTTCGTTTTTAAACCCTGGAACTGGTGTATCATAAGCAACAGCTTCTACAACATCGGTATTTGCCCATTTAAAACGTAATCTTCCCTCTTTGTCAGTGTATGGAACCGATTCGCCATAAAAGTGAACAGGGTAATTAACCGTTGGTCGAACAATGTCCCATGGGTTTCCATAACGTAACCAAAGGTCGGGGCTTTCTTTTTGGAAACCGTTAACAAATTTTTGATAAAAAATCCCATAATCATAACGAATACCATAGCCGTAACCAGGAATTCCTAAAGATGCCATGGAGTCTAAAAAGCAAGCTGCTAAACGACCTAAACCGCCGTTTCCTAAACCTGCATCCCATTCCGCATCACGAATTTCTTCATAATTAATTCCTAAATCTTCTAGTGCTTTTTTGGTTTCGTCTAAAATTCCTAAGTTAATAAGTGCGTTGTCTAATAAACGCCCAATTAAGTACTCCATGGAGATATAGTAAACACGTTTTACGTCTTTTTTGTAATAAAATTGTTGTGTGTCAATCCATCTTTCGTGTAAACGGTCCATTACGGAAAGCACTACACTTTTGTATAAATCCCATTCTGTTGATGAATATTCATCTTTTGCTAAGGTATATTTTAAATGACGCTGAATGTCAGCTTTTAAGGACTCTATGTCCATGCCTGAAAACGGATCTACGACAGCGGTCTTTTTAGCCATATTGTTAGTATTAAGGTTGAGTTAAAAAACATTGAAAAATGCAGTATTTATCGGAAATACTCAAAAAAACTTTGTGTAAGCGGTTTTTTAGGGCTTATTCCACAATTTTTACGTTAGGTTAAATTAAGGAGTAAATAGTAAAATCAGGTTTAAATCGTGGCTTTGTAATACTTACGGGATAATTTAAGCTTAAAAATGCTTCATAAGCAGCTAAAGCAACAAAGTCTTGTTCAAAAAGACCAAAAACAGAGGAGCCACTTCCGCTCATTGCCGAGTAAATGGCTCCAAAATCATACATTTGGTCTTTAAAATCGCCGATTCTTGGTTTAAATGGAAACACCGACCTTTCCAAATCATTTTCTAATAAATAGCGCCATTCATCAAGTTCTTGGCTTGAAAGCACTTCCAATAGGGAATACCCTCTTTCAGATTCAGGATAGCAGTTTTGATACGCTTCAATGGTTGAGGATTCAAAATTTGGATAAACTGTAACTATCCAAGCATCAGGTTGAATATCGACCGATTTCAATAGTGTTCCAATGCCCTTTGCAAAACAAGGTTCGCCTTTTAAAAAAATAGGGACGTCTGCACCTAAATTAGCGCCAATTTTAACAAGGTCTTCTGCTTCAATACCAAGTTTTGCAATTTGATTAACCATTCTCAGTGTTGTAGCAGCATCAGAACTACCACCACCTAATCCTGCGCCCATCGGAATTCGTTTTTTAACATCAATTTTTAATTCAGGAATAGAAAAACCAAGTTTTGTTAGACTTTCTAGTGCTTTATGAATTAAGGTGTCTTGCTTGTTATCTAGAAGAGGATTTCCGTAATTAACCTGAGTTGTTTTGGCTAATTGCATGCGGATTTCATCAATCCACTCTATGAAAACAAAGCCTGTTTCAATTTCATGATATCCGTTTTCCAGACGGTTTAAAACATGAAGTCCTAGGTTAATTTTTGCGTATGCATCTGATTTCCAAATGGTATTCATTGTTCAAAAAACTAAGTTCAAAAAACTAAAATTAATATATTTATTCTGTTTGTGATGCTGAATCTATTTGCGTTTTGTAAGAAAGCATAAATTGATAGGCAGCCTCATATTCATTGGGGATTTCGCCATTTAAAATAGCTTCTTCAATTGCTTTTTTGACGATTCCGACTTCTGGTCCAGGCATTAGGTTTAATGCACGCATGATATCTTGGCCTTTAACAGGGGGCTTCCAATTTCTGATTCGGTCTTTTTCTTCAACTTCACTAATTTTTTGTTCAACACGATCGAAGTTTTCAAGAAAACGAACAACTTTTCGTTGATTTTTTGAAGTAATGTCTGCACGACACAAATTCATTAAATCGTCGATATCGTCTCCTGCATCAAATAATAATCGTCGAATAGCACTATCGGTTACAATTTCATCTACCAAAGCAATAGGTCTTAAATGGAGGCGAACAAGTTTTTGAACATATTTCATGCGATCATCTAAGGGCAAACTCAAGCGTCTGAAAATACGTTGTGTCCATCTTGCGCCTAAAACCTCATGCCCATGAAAAGTCCATCCCGCTTTTTCATCAAACCGTTTTGTCGGTGGTTTTGCAATATCGTGCATTAATGCGGCCCAACGTAACCAAAGATTTGTCGAAACCTCAGAAATATTGTCCAAAACCTGCAAAGTGTGCCAAAAGTTGTCTTTATGACCAATTCCATTTACTTCCTCAGCGCCTAATAAATCAATCATTTCGGGGAAAAATTGTTGGAGAAGTCCAGTTTTAAGTAAAAGTGCAAATCCTATAGAAGGTTTAGGAATCATCAAGATTTTGTTGATTTCATCACTAATTCGCTCTGCTGAAATAATCGATAAACGAGGAGCCATTGCTTTGATTCCAGCAAAGGTACTTTCTTCAATAATGAAATCTAGAGTACATGCGAAGCGAACGGCTCTGAGCATTCTTAGAGGATCGTCGCTAAATATAATTTCAGGATTTAATGGAGTGCGTAAAATTTTCCGTTTTATATCTTCTAAACCATTAAAAGGATCGTTAAGTACGGCTTTAGGATACTGACTTAAATCCCAAGAAAGAGTATTAATTGTAAAATCTCTTCTATTTTGATCATCCTCTAATGTTCCGTTTTCAACAATAGGTTTTCTCGAATCTTGAGAATAACTTTCTTTGCGAGCTCCAACAAATTCTAAATCATAACCTTTCCAATGAATATGAGCCGTCCCAAATCGTTTAAACGTCGATATATTTTGAATGGCAAGAAGTTCGGCAGTTTTTTCCGCTACAGCAATTCCTGAACCGAGGGTTACAAAATCTAAATCTGTTCGTTTTGTGTTGGCACTTTTTTTGATGTAATAATCTCTGACAAATCCGCCGATTACAAAACTCCGCTGATTAATTTGAGCAGATGCTTGTGAAACCGCTTGTAAAATTTGTAGAATTTCTGATGGAAATATGTCGGAAAAATCGAAATGATTGGCTGTAATCATATTGAAAAGATACGTATTTACTGATGAAACAGATAAACGAAGACGTTTTTAATAGATAATTTGATCAAATTTACTTTAATATTATCGTTTAAATAAAATGAAGTCTTGAGTTTACATAAAACTTGATTATATTCATTCTTTGTACAGTCCTAACATTAGATTAAAATTGTTGAGCTATGGAACTGCCAAGTAGATGGTTGATTGCAACCGATGGTTCAAAATATGCGAACCTTTCTGTAGAATATGCCGCTCAGATGTTCAAATTTCTTGAGCCTAAACCCAATGTATTAATTATACACGTAATACCTGATCCTTACGACACGCAAAGTCGTAATCCATTGACTGCGTTAACTAAAGAAAAAGAGCGTGGTAAGCAGATTTTACGTGAAGCCAAGGAGCGTTTTATTGCTGCTGCGGGAGAAGCTGAAACTGTTTCGACTATGGTTGCAATTGGTGAACCGAGACAAGTAATTGTAGAAATTGCTAAAGGTAACCAAACCGATCACATTATCATGGGAGGGTCTGATTATCGTTGGAAAATCACAGATTTATTATCAGGTGGCGTTTCAAATTATATTCTTCATCATATGCAGTGTGTTATTACGGTAATTAAATAATTTCTTCTAGAACAGAAATTATTGCCAATTTATTAAATAAAAAAAGCCCTGAAGATATTTATTCAGGGCTTTTTTTATTTTTTGGAATGGTTGAGAAATTTTATTTCACAATACAATGGTCGCCAATATGAAGAATACCAGTTGCATTTTTTACAGAAGCAAAGTTCCCAATTGTTGAATCGTGAATATCAGAAGACTCAATTTTGGTGTTTGTTAAAACAATCGAATTAACAATTTTACTGTTGAATACATGGGTGTTTGCATCAATGGTCACATTAGGACCAATATGAGAATTAGAAATTTCTGCATCTTTAGCAATGTAAACTGGTTGTGTAAACGTACAACCAGTGTATAATTTATCATTGATTTCGGTTTGCTCTTTTTCGGCTATTACCCCGCTAGTTTCTAACCAAGCATCAATAGTTCCGCAATCAAGCCATTCATCAACTGTTGCCGATTTGAAAACTTTTCCATCTTTTAAAAGACGATCTAAAGCATCGGTTAGTTGATATTCATTTCCATGTCCTGTAACATTGTTTTCCAACAAATATTCAATTTCAGCTTTTAAGTTCTCTCCTTTTTTGAAATAGTACACACCAATTATGGCAAGGTTTGAAATGGGTTCAGATGGTTTTTCGACAAAATCGGTAATTCTTTCACCTTGGTGAATGGCAACGCCAAAACGACGAGGATTTTCAACTTCTTTTAACCATATAACGCTGTCAGCATCATCAACCGTTACTTTTGTTTTAACATCGAACAGCGTATCTGCAAAAACTACAATAATTTCTCCTTCAAGTTTATCCGCTGCACAATAAACGGCATGAGCTGTACCGCGGGCAATATCTTGTTTGTAAAAAGAGGATTTTGCGCCAAATTGGCCACATAATTCAGTTAATCTTGTTTTAACATCATCTCCGAAATCTCCCAGAATAAATACGATTTCTTCAATATTTCTGTCAAGGGTTTTGTTAAACGTCTCAATGATTCTCTCAATAATCATTTTTCCAACCACAGGTAACAAGGGTTTGGGTGTCGTATGTGAATGTGGACGTAACCGGGTTCCCTTTCCGGCCATTGGAATAATTAATTTCATTATAATTTAATAGGGTTTGTGATTAAACTTTAAAAAGGTTAAGATACCAAGTATTGTTATCTTCCCCGAATCAAAAAAATCGAATAATGTTTCAGTTTATATGGTTTATTTTCTGAGTATTGAAATCTTTTTTCTTTTCACACTAGCTGTTTTAGTTCGCTATTCCCTATTTCGACATCGTTACTTTTTGCACATGGTGCAATTAAATGGGTATAAATCTAACGAATTTTGGACGTGGATTAAACAATTTTGGTCGAGAGATATAGTCCCTTTTGAGTTCTATTTTATTTACATTTTACTTGCCTTGCACTTAGTAGTATATAAATATTTTACGCTAAGCACACACACTTTAATACTTAGTTTTGCGGTTTTATTCTGGTTTTTATCAATAAAACGATATCGACAAAAACAAAAAAAAGTACTGAGCTTTACTCCAAGAATGCTCCGCCAACTAATAACATCGGTAATACTTGCTCTTCCTGGTTTAGTTTGGGGATTCACTACAGCCTATTCAATTCCTAGTGAATTTATTCACCCCACATTTTTGCTTTCATCAATTGCTGCAACAGGATTCTTATCTCCCTTTTTTATTTTGTTGGCAGGAATAATCAATAAACCAATTGAAAACAGCATTCAAAAGGGGTTTAAAAAACAGGCTTCAAAAAAAGTAAAACAGTTTTCAGATTTAAAAGTTATTGGAATCACAGGTTCTTATGGGAAAACTTCAACAAAGTTTATGATTCGTGATTTACTGAATGAGCGATTTTCTGTACTGGCAACACCGGGAAGTTATAATACACCAATGGGAATTTGTAAAGTAATAAATCAGGATTTAACTCAAGCTCATCAAGTTTTAGTCTTGGAAATGGGGGCGCGTTACAAGGGCAATATTAAAGAATTATGTGAAATTGCTCCTCCAACTATTTCAGTAGTTACGAATGTTGGAAAAGCACATCTAGAAACATTTGGATCGCAACAAGCCATAGCAGAAACAAAAGCGGAATTGGTTCAAAATATGGCATCGGGTGGAGTCTCATTCTTAAACGCTAATGATTTGCTTGTATTAGGAATGTCTCGAGTGACAACTTCTCAAATTATTACGGCAGGAATAGATTCGGGTGATTACCAAGCAACAGATATCCGCTATGATCAAAATGGATGTTCATTTACTGTAATTACACCTGATGAACAGACCGTAGCTATTAGTATGCCATTATTGGGTGCGCATAATGTTCAAAATATGGTTTTAGCAATTGCTTTAGCTCATTATATGGGTTTGCGCTTAGAAACAATTGCCCTTGCCGCAAAACGTATGCAGCCTATTGAACACCGTTTAGAGTTAAAAAAGCAAAACGATATTTTAATCATTGATGACGCATTTAATTCAAATCCAGTTGGTGCAAAAAATGCTGTAGAAATATTAGCAAAATTCACGGGTGGCAATCGAATTATTATAACTCCTGGAATGGTTGAATTGGGCGAAAGAGAATTTGAAGAAAATGAACTGTTAGGTCGTGAAATAGGGAAATATGATTTAGAAAAGGCAATCTTTGTTGGGCAAAAACGATCAGAGCCTTTGGTAAAAGGTTATTTAGCTGCTGGTGGTAATCCTGAAAATATGGAAGTAGTTTCTTCTCTATTTGAAGCAAACGAATTAATTAAGCCACAATTAAAGGCAGGTGACATAATAATGTATGAAAATGATTTACCAGACTCTTACAATGAATAGTTACTTTTTTTAAACAATGAGCGTACCTCGAAAAGTAGTTTTTAGCAGTATATTCATCGAATTCGGATAATTTGATAGGGTGTAAACCTTCAGAATCGATTTTTCGAAGTGGACTCAACATTCATTTTTTGCGCAACTTTAAGAATTAGACTTAAAAATATTGGTATTGAGTTTACTTATTTGCTAAAAATAGAATTTAAATGTCAGGCATTCACCTTTCTGTGTGAGAGCTTTATATGTAAACTAGAAAATAGTTTTTAGCAAAATATTTGGTAAATCAACAGGATTTGAAAAGATTCAAAGCCAAAAAATCGACTTTTAGGAGTGGACTTAGGTTTTGATAGACACTAAAATGGGAGCATAATTTTTAAACCGAACTAAGCTTATAAAATAAGTTTCACAAAAAAGAATTATTCATATCTAAGTGCATCAGCAACTTGAATTTGGCCAGCTTTTGCTGAAGGAAACCAACTTGCAAGTAAACACAAGGCTAAGCAAGAGATAATAATGGTAGAAACATCTCCAAAATGCACAGAAATTGGATAGGCATCAATAATAAAAGATTCTCCACCCACTAATTTTACAAATCCCCACTTTTCTTGCATAAGACTAAGTCCTAAGCCAATACTGCCTCCAATACCACAACCAATAATGCCAATTAGAAAACCTTGTAATTGAAAGGTGTGGCGTATTTTTGCAGAGCTAAATCCCATCGCCATAAGAATTGCAATATCCTTTTTTTTCTGAATCACTATCATGGCAAGGGAGCCAATAATATTCAAAATAGCAACCAAAACAATAATCATAAGTATGGCATAAGACGCCCATTTTTCAATTTGCATGATATCATAGAGCGGTTTTTGCAAATCATACCACGTTTTAATAGTAAAAGAGGAACCGAGCCTTTTTAGTAATAATTCTTTAATGGCAAAGGCATCATCTTCATTTGCTAGTCTAATATCAACTCCACTTAATTCGTTCTTCAAGTAGAAGAGACGTTGAGCAGCGGCTAAATCAACTAAAGCTAGTGGTCTGTTTGCGATTTGTTGCATGGTAAAAAAACCATTAACAGAAAAGCTTAATAATCTGGGACCACTAAATTGGGTTAAACTTCTTCGTATTCCATCAGCACTTAGAATAGAAATTTCATCATCAAGATATAATCGTAAATCTCTAGCTAGTTGTTCACTAACAACAACTCCTGGTACTTTTTCTTTAACACCCAGAAAAAGATTTCCACTACTTAAAGAATAAATACTTGAATCCGTTTCACTAAAAACGCCACGAACAGCAGTAACATATTCATTCCGACCTGATCTACTGATTAATGCATTTCCTTCCACAAAATATTCTACGTGAATAAATTTTTGAAATAAAGTTGAATCAAAATCAAGTAAATCTTTTTTAAAATATTTCTCACTTCTGTGTTCAATTCGAAGATGTGGGTCATTGGATAATAGTAAAACCTGTATTAATGAGTAGAATCCATTGAACACAGAAAGCACGATAATCAGCAAAGCGGTTCCAATGGTTACACCAGTTATACTTATCCACGTTAGCGTAGATATTAACGAAATGTTTTTCTTCGAAAACAGGTATCTAGAAGCGATTATTTGTTGAATATTCATGAATTGTGCACTAGTATGGTCTATCAGATGATTAGTCAATGCGTTATCAAAATGCAATCGATATTAAATAAATTGTGTATTTTAAAGTACGAATAACCAAAAAACTAATCTTAACGGGTTTTGTCGTGATAGAGGAAAAAATTATTTCACTTTTGGATGCAGGTCGTTTCAACGATCCATTCTCAATCTTAGGACCTCACAAATCTAAAGATGCCAAGACATATATAATTAGATCTTTTCAACCGTTTGTAAAATCGGTTCAAATCATTTTCCCAGATTCAAAGAATCCTGTGAATATGAATAGAGTTGGGGAGTCGGCTCTATTCGAGGCTGAAATTAAAGAAAAAGCGTTTAAAGAAGGGTATATGTTAAGAATTGGAATGCCTGATGGTTCCAGTCTAGAAAAATTTGATCCGTATTCATTTGGCCCGCAGATAACTGGCTTTGATTTGCAAATTTGGGGTGAAGGTAATCACGAAAAGGCTTATAGTTTCATGGGTGCTCATCATCTTGAAATTAATGGAATTAAAGGAGTTCAGTTTTGCGTTTGGGCACCTTCTGCTAGTCGTGTTTCTGTTGTAGGGACCTTTAATAATTGGGACGGTCGCTTGCATGTTATGAGAAAATATCATGACCAAGGAATATGGGAGATATTTATTCCTAGCTTAGATGATGGAACAGTTTATAAATATGAAATCGCATCACCATTTTCTGCAGTTCCTTTCTTAAAAGCAGATCCGTATGGGTTTTCAACAGAACTTCGCCCAAAAACGGCAAGTATTGTTACTTCTTTAGATAAATACGTATGGAACGATGCTGAATGGGTTAAATCACGTCAAAAAAAACAGGGTTTAGACGCCCCTATTTCTATTTATGAAGTTCATCTTGGTTCTTGGAAGAAAAAAGGGCAAGGGGATAACGATTTTTTATCATATAAAGAACTAGCAGTTGAGCTTATTTCCTATGTAAAAGATCTTGGTTTTACACATATTGAATTATTGCCAATTGCAGAGCATCCGTATGACCCCTCATGGGGATATCAAATTACAGGTTATTTCGCTCCAACAGCTCGATTTGGCAAACCTGAAGAGTTTATGTTCTTTGTTGATCAATGCCACAAAGAAGGAATTGGTGTTATTGTTGACTGGGTTCCTGCTCACTTTACAAAAGATGACCATGGCCTGCGCTTTTTTGATGGAACACATTTGTATGAACATGCCGATCCTCGCCAAGGTGAGCATAAAGATTGGGGAACAAATATTTTTAATTTCGGAAGAAATGAAATTGTTAATTTTCTTGTATCTAATGCCATGTTTTGGATTGATAAATATCATATTGATGGTATTCGTGTTGATGCAGTTGCCTCTATGCTCTATTTAGATTATTCAAGAGAAGAAGGGGAGTGGATTCCTAATAGATTTGGTGGACGTGAGAACTTGGAAGCTATTGAGTTTCTTAAAAAGTTTAATATGGCTGTTCATAAAGCCTTCCCGGGTGTTGTAACATTGGCTGAAGAGTCAACAGCTTGGCCTATGGTTTCAAGACCTGTTTACATAGGGGGTCTTGGTTTCGACTTTAAGTGGAATATGGGATGGATGAATGATACCTTAAAATATATTGAAGTTGATTCTTTATTTAGAAAGTATCATCAGAATCAATTAACGTTTTCAATGATTTACGCTTTTACTGAGAATTTTGTACTTCCATTTTCTCATGATGAAGTAGTTCATGGAAAACGTTCTATGATAAGTAAAATGCCTGGTGATGATTGGCAAAAAGCAGCAAATTTGAGAGCATTAATTTCGTATATGTATGCACATCCTGGAAAAAAATTATTATTCATGGGTACTGAGTTTGGTCAATGGGGCGAGTGGAACTCAAATTCTGAACTAGATTGGCCTTTGTTGAACTTCGAAAGACATGTAGGAATCAAACAACTTGTTGAAGATTTAAATAAATTGTATGTAAATGAACCGTCTTTGTATGAAGTAGATTACGACTGGGAAGGTTTTGAATGGATTGACTTTTCCGATGCAACCAATTCTATAATGTCATTTATTCGTTATTCAAAAGACAAAAATAGTGAGTTGGTTTGTGTATTTAATTTTACTCCGGTTGTACATCAAAATTATAAAATTGGACTTCCAGGCCAAGGGGAATATACGCCAGTTTACAATAGTGACCATGAAAGATATGGCGGAAGTAATGTTTTAGCTCAAACTTTAAATGTAGTAAAAGGGGAATGGCAAAATCAACCGTATCATGCAGTGGTTTCAATTCCACCTTTAGCTGCCATGTTTTTTAGAAAAAAATAACCTTAATAAAAAGAATTACACAAATGAAATTTAAGCGTTCTGCGGGTACATTAGTACACCCCACATCGTTTCCGACACGATACGGAATTGGTGACTTAGGCGTTTCGGCTAAGCATTTTTTAAACTTTTTATCTGAAACCAATCAGTTTGTTTGGCAAATTTTACCATTAGGACCAACTGGTTATGGTAATTCGCCTTATGCAAGTTATTCAGCTTTTGCTGGAAATCATTATTTAATAAGCCCCGATATTTTAGCTGATAAAGGTTTGTTAGATCAAGCGACATTAAGTAGAATTGCCTTACCGATGGGAACGGAAGTTCCTTATGAAAGAGCTTTTGATTTAAAAGATAAATTGTTTGCTCAAGCAGCTCTATCTTATTATTCAAATCAGTCTGCTTCTGAGAAAAAAGCCTTTACAGCGTTTAAAAAAACAAATTCATATTGGTTGCCTGATTATGCTTTATTTATGGCTTGTTCAGAATATTATGGTAAACAACCTTGGAACTCATGGGATGATGATATTCGAACTAGAACTAAAGATGGTGTTAAAAAGTGGTCAAAAAATCTAAAAGATAAAGTGGATTATCATTTATGGCTACAATATGAATTCTTTAATCAATGGAACAATCTTAAATCGTATGCTAATTCATTAGGGATTCAAGTTATTGGCGATATTCCAATTTTCGTTGATCATAATTCATCTGACTGTTGGTCGCATCCAGAATTTTTTGAAGTTGACGAGGCTGGAAATCGTCAATTAGTTGCAGGCGTTCCACCTGATTATTTTTCTGCAACGGGTCAATTATGGGGAAATCCACTATATCGTTGGAAAGTTATGGAAAAAGATGATTTCTCGTGGTGGATTGAACGTTTTAGACAAATGTTCCACCTATTCGATGCAATTAGAGTTGACCATTTCCGTGGATTTGACGCTTATTGGGAAATTAAAGCTACTGAAAAAACAGCTATAAATGGTCGTTGGGTAAAATGTCCAGGAATAAAATTATTCGATACAATTTTACACAAATTAGGTGATTTACCAATAATAGCAGAAGACCTAGGAGTCTTAACAGAATCTGTTATTGAATTGCGAGATAAGTTTGCATTCCCAGGCATGAAAATTCTTCAATTCGGCTTTGCTGATAATGCAGGAAATTCATTTTTACCTCACAATTTTGATACGTCTAATTGTGTTGTGTATTCTGGTACTCACGACAATGACACAACATTAGGTTGGTATGAACAAGGTACAGAACTTGAAAAACATCGTGTTCGTGAATACACAAGATCGAGTGGTGCAACCATAAATTGGGAGCTTATTAGACTAGGTATGTTATCTAATGCTGTCATGTCAATTTTCCCGTTGCAAGATTTTATGAATTTAGGAACAGATCATAGAATGAATTATCCTGGGACAAGTTCTGGAAACTGGAAATGGCGCTATACTCCTGAAATGCTTGAAAATGTGAATAAGTCATTGATAAAAAACATGATAGCAGTATCTAACAGAGATGTGAATAATCAGGCTACAGATGCTAATATTGTTATACTAATGACGGAAGATGCAAATTAACTTTAAAAAAAGCATAAAAAACCCTATTTTATAGGGCTGAAGCTTTTTTGAAGTCTTTTAAGAAGGGGCTGTCTCAAAAAAAAATTCCAAATATGGAATCTAGCTCTTAGCAAATTTGAATACAGTAAATTTAATTTTTGCCCTTTTCGAGACAGCCTTTCTTTTTTATGTACAGGTTCCCAATAAGCTTTGTTCTGAAATAATTTTATAAACGCGATTATACTAAAACCATGAAAGTACTTTACGCTGCTGCTGAAATTTCTCCGTTTGCCAAAATGACAAGCACAGCCGATATGTTACGTTTTCTTCCAGCTTCATTGCAGGATAAAGGCTACGAAATTCGGATTCTACTCCCTAAATATGGTTCGATTAGCGATAGAAGAAACCGACTTCACGAAGTTATCCGCCTCGCAGGTATTGAAGTTGAAGTTGGTGATAAAATTGAAACAATGCGCATTAAAGTAGCTAGTATTCCTAATGCTAAACTTCAGGTTTATTTCCTTGATAATGATACCTATTTCAAAAGAAAGCACATGTTTTTAGACGATAAAAATCAGTTTATTACTGATAATGATCAACGTCTAACAATGTATAATAAAGGAGTTTTAGAAACCCTTATTCGCTTGAACTGGAAAGCTGATATTGTTCATTGCCACGATTGGGTTTCGGGTATTTTGCCACTGTTGATTAAAACCAAATATGCAGATAATCCTTTATTTCAAAATTTAAAAATTATATATAATCTGCATACTCCTGAACATTGGGGTTACCTAAATCCTGAAATAATGAACTTATTAGGCATTTCAGACATTGATACGTCTGATATAACAACTGATGGAAAAATTGACTTCGTGAAAGCTGGGATTAAGTATGCTGACTTTGTAGTAACAGGAAACTACGTTAATAAAGAGTTTGAGCCACTCTTTGAACAATTTGCAATTAAGCCTGTCGTTATTCAAGGAGCTCCAGCAGATGTTTCACAGAAGTTCAGTGATTTTTATAAAGAAATTACCAGCGACTTAGTTTAATAATTTTAAAAGATTGTATTGTATATGAATAAGGGATTTCTCCCAATTCTAGCTTTTATACTATTGCTAAATTCCTGCTCGAATGATTTACCTCTAGGAGGTGGCGACTTGCCATTTTCTTCCGAAATAGTTGTTGATTCTCTTGCATTAGCAGGAACAGCAATTGTCAACTATAACGATTATATCGGCAATATGGGGTATCTAACGGTTGGTCAGTTAGTAGATCCTGCGTTTGGCGATTATCGAATATCTACAAATTTCAAACCCGCTCTGCTATCTTATTCAACTGCGATTGATACCTTAACCAAGGAAATGCCCATGCGCTTGCGATTTATCATTTCCAATACATTTGGAGATACTACCGCTGAGAATCAGTATCAACTACTTGAAATAAATGAGCTTTGGAGAGCCACGGAATTAAAACAATCTGATTCTTTAAGCACAAATCCTGTGGTAATGGCGGATAATATCATTGTACCAGCTACAATTGATACTTTTTATGTAGCATTAGATACCACTTTTGCCCGAAAATATGCTGAATACTACTACACGTACACAGATTTGGATTCAGACACCTTGCAATTAAGGTCTGAATATTACAGTATGAATATGTTTGGTTTTCAATTGAAGCCAATAAATGTTGGCTCCATTAATATGTTTGTTTCTACAAATGTTAATCTTCAAATAGAAGATGTTGAAAATGATACCACGTATTCTGTTTCAATGTTGGCTTATGCAAATACAATTTCTGTTTCGAATGAATTAAATTATAATATAGCTGATCACATAAGTCTTAATTCTTATAATCAACGATTATTAAAATTTGATGTAACTGTTGTTAATCGTGATAGCTTGATATTAAACGGTTCTGCATTGCCAACTAAAAGCTTATCTAAAGTTGAAATTATTTTCTATGAAGATACTTTACTAATTGGTAGCCAACGACCAGAGACGTTTAGGAATATCGGAGCAAGTACATTGTTGGTCTTTGAAGCAAGTTTAGATAATATTGCAGATCAGTTGTTACTTAATTCGCCAAGTTTTACAGCTTCCAAAATAAACGGTCGTTATGGAATTAATGTGACATCATTTATTAATGGATTTATTGCTGGTGAAATTGAAAATGATAGTAGAGAATTTTATGTAACAGTTAGAGGAAATGATGGTTTTTTTGCAAATACTTTGTTATTTGGAGAAGGAGCTGGTCAATTTAGTCCAAAGGTAATTGCAACCTATAGCAGAACGGATGTAAAATGATACATTACAAGTATTTCAAAACTCTAACAGTACTAATAATAGCCACCTCGATACAACTAAATGCGCAAAATAGTGCTTTTAGTGAAAATAAAACGGCTTCATTTTATAGTTCGTTTGGATTAGGATCATTGAAACAATCATTCTCACCTTTTGCTGAAGGAATGGGAGTAGCTGGCGTGGCGGTCGATATAACACGGTCTGCTAATTTTTCAAACCCTGCTTTATTAAGTGAATACTCCTTTACAACGGGCTATGGTGCATTTGAACAGTCATTGTATATGGCTTCAAAAGATGGAGCCACGGCAAGTTATTCCGATTTTAAGTTCGATGGGTTAGGCTTGGTTTTTCCAATTATAAAAAGAAAGCTTGGAGTCGCCTTATCATTTAATCCAATTTCTACAATGAATTATTTTGGAGAACAAGTTGGGACTATTCCAGGCGATACCACCATAGTTTCGAATAATTACACTGGTGTTGGTGGTTTAAATGAATTTAAGACGGGTATTGGGTATCAATTGACCAACCATGTATCAATCGGTTATGCTCCATCATTTCTTTTTGGTTCAATAAAAAAAATGAAGACTACTCTTTTTCAAGATCTGAGTTACAGAGCAACTTCAACTGGAACAAATGATTTTTATTCAGGAATTTCTCATGAATTTGGCTTGAATGTGTATAAAACGTCCATTTTTTCAGAGTATGATAGAATAAATGTTGGCGTATCTTTTCGTTTACCCACTTCAATTGATGTATCAAGAACAGGTGAAAACCTACTCATTAATGTAAGTTATGAACAGCCTGTAAGTTCTCCTTTATTGGATACAAGCATTGATATGCCATTTAGTTTGAAAGCAGGTATTACCTATAACTATTCAAATAATTGGTTATTAAGCAGCGATGTCGTGATAGAAAATTGGAGTGCTTTTAAGTCATTAGATAGGGGCTCTTTAGTTTCTTACAAAGATCGTTTACGAATTGGCGCAGGAGTTGCCTATATTCCTGAGGTTCGTTCTTCTAGTAGTTACTTGTCTTCTATTTCATATAGATTAGGTGGCTCTTTCGATTCGGGCTATTTTTCAGTAAACAATACGAGAATAACTCGTCTTTCTGCTAACGCCGGCATCTCTTTTCTTTCTGCATTTACCGCCTCATCGGTTGATTTGAATGTTGAATTTGGCATATTAGGGATGGGACAGACTGAACTTGTTCAAGAAGAATTTTTATCTTTCAAGTTCGTAATAAATTTATCAGAATTCATGTTTTTTAGACGACAATTACAATAAATAAGACCAAACACCTATGAAAGTAAGATTACTATATACTCTATTCGTTGTACTACTAATGGCATTGCCTAGTGCTACTGTATTTGCACAAGACGAAGAAATTGAGGAATTACCTTATGGTTTAGATCCTCTTTCTGTGTATTCGATATTTCAGGAAAGCTATAAAACTAAAGATTTTGAGCTCGCATTAATGTATGGTATTCCCTTAGCAAGAATTTATCCTAAAGCAATTGAAGGGATAGATCAATATTCTGGTGCAGATGTTTTAGATAAAGTTATCGACATATTTGCTTCATTATCAGTTAAACAAAAAGATCCAATAAAGCGAACTGCTATGTTAGACTCATCATTAAAATATTTTGATATTGTCTTTACAAAATACACACCTGAAGAAATAGATATGTTCAATTGGACACTGAAAAGAGGTAGATTTTATCAAGAACATGCAGACTTTATTACTGGTGGTGGCTCACAAGCTTATGACGATTATATTCAACTAATTGATAGTGATACGCAAAAGATGGCCGAAATCGGTAGTGGTTATTATATACAAGCAACGTTACAATATTTAGTGGCTCAAGGTGAGCGTGATAAGGCTCTTGAATTAATAAATAAAGTACTTCCATTTGCCGACGAATCAACTAAAACATTTATTGATAAAATTCAAAACCAATTATTTAGTGATACAGGTGATAGAATTACATTTCTTGAAGGCAAATTAGCAGAATCTCCTAAAGACATCAAAATATTGAAAGAACTTTATGACTTATATCAAAAAGCTGGAGACTTGGAAAAAGCTAGAGAGACAGCTAAAGTGATGTATGAAGTAAATCCAACTTTCGAAAACTCAATGATGATGGCAACTATTCTAAAAAAGAATAGTGATAATAAAAGTTCAATTGTAATTCTAAAAGAAGCTTTATCTAAAGCAAAGAGCAATATTGACAAAGCTACTGTTTATTATGAACTAGCTGACTCTTATTTGTTAGTCGAGGATTTAAAAAAAGCACGGGATAATGCTAATAAAGCTATTTCAGAGAACGATAAATGGGGTCAACCTTATATAAAATTAGCCGCTATTTATGCTCAGGCTGTAAGTTCTTGTGCATCATCAAATATGGAACGTGAAGATAAAGTAGTCTATTGGTTAGTACTCGACCTATTAGATAAAGCAAAGCAAGTTGACAATGAAGTCGCTTCACTAGTTAAAAATTTATATAAATCCTATTTGCCTGTTACACCTACTGCTGAAGAGAAATTCTTCAAAGGTTGGAAAGCTGGTACAAAAATTAAAGTTGATAAGTCCTTACGTTCTTGCTACGATTGGATTAACGAGACAACCACGATTAGGTAAGCAACTAAAAATGTAAGGCTATTAATTTAACAGTATATTTGGGCGAATCATTTATGATTCGCCTTTTTTGCCTTAATGATTGATAACTATATTATTTGTTTCAGGTTAAATCTGAAGGGAGTATCGTTGAAAAAAAATAAACCTATGCCACAAAACTACTCTAAAAATCAAAATAGATCGAATTCCAACAAGAAAAAACAAAAAAAGAATAAAGTAAAAGGTAGTTCTGCCAGATCTAATCAAAAAAATGGTAAAACACCAGACTTTCTTCGTAACGAACATGTAATATTCGGTGGTCGATATAAGGGTATTCTAGAGGTTAGCCCTCAAAATTACGGTTATGTTAGAGCTTTTGATTTTGAATTTTCAACTCTACCAACAGATCCATTCTTATTTCCAGATGAGGTTCATCATAATAGCTTGAGAAGTGGGTTAATTATTGAAGGGGAGACGGAAGTAGATCAACGTGGAAGTAAGCATGTTGCTACCATTGAGACGATAAACGGAAAGCCTGCTAAAGAATGGAATAGGATTTCTAAATTTGAATTTCAAAAACCTATAATGCCTATACAACATATTGTGCTAGGCCAAAAAGCTGATGATTATGAATTAAGAGTTATTGACTTAATTTCACCTGTTGGAAGAGGGCAAAGAGGTTTAATAGTAGCTCCTCCAAGAACTGGGAAAACAGTCTTACTTAAAAAGATTGCAGAAAGTATAGAATCAAATTATCCCGATATTGAATTAGCGATTTTGTTAGTTGATGAACGCCCCGAAGAGGTTACAGATTTTATGCGAACGACTTCAGCAAAAGTATTTGCTTCGTCTAACGATAAACACACAGAGTCACATGTGAGAGTTTCTGAAATGGCTCTTGGTTATGTGAAAAGAAGAGCAGAACAGGGTGCTGATACGGTTCTTTTAATAGACTCACTTACACGAATGGGGCGCGCTTACAATGCAATGCAGAGTAATAGTGGTAGAACCTTAAGCGGTGGTTTAGATATAAGAGCATTAGAAATTCCAAAAAAGATTTTTGGTTCAGCTCGTAAAATTGAAAATGGAGGATCCTTAACCATTATTGCTACTTGTTTAGTGGAAACAAATTCCAAAATGGACGACTTTATTTTTGAAGAATTTAAAGGTACAGGTAACATGGAACTTGTTTTAGATAGAGATTTAGCAAACGATAGAGTGTTCCCTGCAATAAATATTCCTGCATCAGGAACTAGAAATGAAGAAAAATTCATAAAAGATTCATTGGAAGAAAGAAATCTTGTTAGAAGATACTTACTTAAAAAGAATTCAAAAGAATCTATGGTAAGTTTATTGCAAGTGTTAAAAAGAACAAAAAGTAATATTGAACTGTTAAATCAAATAGCAGCCAATTCATAAAACTAGTTATGACATTCGGTAAAATCCATATAAGCCTTGTCTTTTTATTTTTGAATGGATTTTATTTGGGTGTATCACCATTGATTGCCCAAACTAGAGTAACTACGTCTATTGTTCAAAATACATGTATTGGTGATATCAATCCACTAATTGGTTCATTTTACACACCAACAGCTTTTAAAGGGCTACTAGGTTACAATTTTGGTATCGAAAAGAATTTAGATGACAATGTAACATGGTTGTTAGAAATTGGATTTGGAGATTTTGAGAGCACCTATAGCCCTGCTAGATCTGATGTTTCAATAGATTCATATCATATTCCTGCGAATGATGAAAAAAACCCAGACAGAAACTCATATAGATATATTTTAGGAAAATATTCCAATATAAGCTTTTCTTTAAATTGGACATTCCTTGAAATGAGTTTATTCGATGTCTATTTAGGATTAGGATTAGGAATAATGGAATTTAATCTTTCAGACTTAGATGGAAGAAATTTGAAAGAAGTAAACATAACTCGTTATATTAATGAAACCGTACCTAGATTGACTCCAATTATGCCTCTTACAATGGGGATTACTTTCTTTAGTGGTTCATCTTTTACGGTAGTGTATGAGACTTCATGGATATTTACAAATACAGATTACCTTGACAATGTTGGATTTTATGGAAATCCTGATTCAGATTCAATTTTTAGAAATCAAATACGAGTGCGTTATCAAATTTTTAATAAATAACAATTTCGGTTAATAAGTTGGAACTTTTGGGTCAACTTCAAGTGCCCATTTATTAATTCCACCTAAAACATTTGTAACCTTATTAAAGCCTTTTGATTTTAAATAGGCTGCCGCTTGCCCACTTCTACCTCCAGATCTACAATAAAGGATAATCTCTTTGTCTTTATAATTCTCTAACTTCGTGTATTCAAGTTCAAATTTGCTTAGTGGAATTAATATACCCCCTAAATCAGAAAATACTTTTTCATGAACTTCTCTAACATCTACTAGTTTAAAATCTTCTTTTTTATCGAATTTATCCTTTAATTCCTGAACGGTAATTTCTTTATATGTAGGCATATTAATTAGTTTTATATCGTTCTAATGTAAACTGATTACCAAGATACAATTTTCTTGCTTCTTCATCATGAGCCAAATCATTAGCTGTTCCTTCTTTTAATATTTTCCCTTCAAACATAAGATAGGCTCTATTTGTTATCGCTAATGTTTCATGAACATTATGGTCAGTGATTAAAATTCCAATATTTTTTTTTACTAAGGATGCAATAATTTCTTGAATATCTTCTACCGCAATCGGATCTACGCCAGCAAAAGGTTCATCCAATAATAAGAACGATGGATTTGTACTGATTGCTCGTGCAATTTCAGTTCTTCTTCTTTCTCCACCTGACAAACTATATCCCAAAGAGTTGATTACTTTTTGAAGGGAAAATTCTTCAATTAGTTTATCACTAGTTTCACGAATTTCAAGTTTGCTTAGATTATAGAATTCTAAAACGGATTCGATGTTCTGTCTAACTGTCAAATTCCTGAAAACACTTGCTTCTTGAGCTAAATAACCAATTCCATGTCTAGCTCTTTGAAACATAGCTTCTTTAGTAATTTCTGTTTTATCAATAAATATAGAGCCTTCTTCTGCACCAACTAAACCAACAATGATATAAAAAGTGGTAGTTTTACCTGCACCATTAGGACCTAATAGTCCAACAATTTCACCTTGATTAACATGAATGGAAACGGAATCAACAACTTTACGCTTATGATAATACTTAATCAGATTCTTTGTTGATATCGTTTTAGTCATTTAAACGAATTGGAAACTTGATCGAAAACCGATTTGAAAAGTAATAATCCGTCATCGGAGCCTATAAGTTTTTCAACCGCTCTTTCAGGATGTGGCATCATGCCTAATACATTACCCTGCAAATTACAAATACCAGCAATATTATGAATGGCGCCGTTTGGGTTACTAACATTGGTTTCTAAGCCGTTTTCATCACAATAGGTAAATACAATCTGATTATTATCTTGAAGTGCTTTTAACCCTTCATTATCAATAAAATAATTTCCTTCACCATGAGCAACAGGAATTTGCAAAATTTTATTTAAATCAATTTGAGAAGTAAACGACGTTTTTTTTGACTTTACCTTGATATAAGTTTGTTTACATACGAATTTTAATTGTTCATTATGTAACATTGCACCGGGTAATAAATTTGATTCGAGTAAAATTTGAAATCCATTGCAAATCCCAATAACTTTTCCTCCATTATTAGCAAATTCAGTAACTGATTTCATAATTGGAGAATATTTGGCTATAGCTCCACTTCGCAGGTAATCACCATAAGAGAATCCACCAGGTACAATGATAACATCGGCTTGTTGTAAATCAGTTTCTTTATGCCAAATAAACGTTGCAGAAGCACCCAAAATATGTGCTGTTGCATGATATGCATCATGATCACAATTTGATCCAGGAAATACTAAGATTCCAAATTTCATATTAACTTTGAATTTCTGTTAGTAAAAAAATTTCTTCCAAAATACGTACAACTTTTAAGCAGGCTTCTATATCACCACTAAAGACAATAGACTTTCCTTTTAAATGCGCTTCCTCTACAATAATATTTGCTTTTGAGAAAGAGTATCCAGTTGCTTTTATGACTTGTTCAATAACTTCATCGAAGCTGTGAACAGCATCATTGTATAAAATACAGATCCAAGGAGAGTTTTTGTCTGTATCAACATCAAGTTCTGGTAATGTAGAAACAGAAATCTTTTCCATTGTTTTTATAATTTTATTAAATCAAATCGATAATCTTCCATAACCAGATTTGCCAATAATTTTTGACAAGCTTGATCTACGAGTTCGTTCGCTTTTTCTTCAGATGCTGCTTCAACGGTTAACTCAATAAACTTCCCTATTCGAGCCTGATTAATAGTATTAAACTCGAGACTATGCAAAGCATGAAGAGTGGCTTTGCCCTTAGGATCTAATATCGATTTACGAAGCGTTATATAAATATTGGCTTTGTACATAAAAGAATGGTTGAAAGATTTATATTCATTATAAAGTTAAGTTTATTCCGATTGAAATGCAGAATAATCCTTTAAAATTTTCTCAATAATTTCATCTTTAATACCTTTACTAATATCATAAGTTCTTAGGAATCCCCATCGTTTTAGCCACGTTAATTGTCGTTTGGCATATTGCCAACTATTTGTTTTTATTCTTTGAATAGTATCTTCTAATGATTGAGACTGCTTAAAAAAATCTTCCCATTCTTTATAACCGATTGAGTTAAAACCAGGGTCAGTGAATGAGTAACCTTTTTCTAATAGATTTACAATTTCATTTAGCAGACCATTCGATACCATTTGATCAATTCGGGAATTAATTCTTTCTTTTAAAACTTCTCTTGATACTGTTGGATAGATAACAAACCAATTATTGGGCTTAGAAGTGACATTTGTGGTGTGAAAACTTGAAAATGGTTTGCCAGTTTGCATGAAAACATCTAAAGCTCTTAAAATTCGTTGTTTGTTATAACCGTCCATTTTGTGAGCGTAGGTGGAATCAATTTGTTTTAGTCGATTGTACAAAAATTCAATTCCCATTTCATTTAATTCATTTTCAAGTTGAATTAAGTTTGATTCATTACTTTCTGGAATCACATCAAACCCAAATAAAATTGCTTGTTGATATAGAGTACTACCTCCTACAACAATCACCGATTCATTTGACTGACTTTCCCATTCAATAAATCGATCTAAGAATAGTTTTGCATTTTCAGATTCTTTAGGATCTAGAATAGAAATATTTTTGTATCTGAGCTCAGATAAATAGGAATTTGTTGGTTTAGCCGTACCAATGTTGAGATATTTGTAACATTGTCTTGAGTCAGCTGAGATTATAGTTAAACCCATTATCTTACCTAATATATGCGCAAGCTCAGATTTACCCGAAGCAGTGGGTCCAACAATTAGAATTTTTTTTTTATTATCGCCCAACTAAATCTGTCGCACTTGTTAAATCTTCATAAATACCGTTTCTAAACTCGACTCTTGACCAATTTACTTTTCTAGCATATTTAGAAGTTGACCTTGCATCAATATAGAATAAATCTGCAATAGGAGTGGCACCTGTAGTGTCTGCGGCCATAAAGTAAACTAAGTTACCTCCATCACTGTTATATGCCCAAGCAGGTTTACCCATAAAATTATAGTTAAGAACTTGCCCAGGTTGATTTACTAAGTAACGACTTAAAATATCACCATTAGTGTCCCATATTACTAACTCAGGTTCTACATTAGGCATAGAATGAGTAATAGCAAGTTTGTTCCCATTATTATTGTATTTCATATAAAGTGATCTTTGCCGTTGTAGCGTAGACCATGTTACAGAACTTGCTTTAGGATAAATTTGAGATAGATTTTTAGTTTTTAATTCAATAAATCTAGAGCCAATAGTAGGTGGTAATTGAACAATTTTGATTTGTCTGTAACTGGCATCAGCTATTGCGAAAACGGAATCTTTGGTTGTTGATGGTTCAAATGCAAACATTTGTTGTCCAAAAAAACGATCGCTAAAACCGTACTTTACGAGAGAAGGGTTAAACGCCATTGTACCGTCACCACGAATTATGTAAGGTGAATATGGAATTGCGGCCCAAAAAGGCGCCCAAACAATATAAAATTGCCCATTTGCTGAAACGTGAAGATGATTATTTGAATCCGTTGTTGGTTTATCTTTATAAACATTTGTTCTACGATCTCCAGAGCTGAATGTCGTAATAATTTCGCCTAAATCTTGATTGACTGAGGAGAAACTGAATTTAATTAAGTTTATAACTCTGCCAGAATAGGGTACATCAACGGGCTTGGTTACACCTGGAATATCAACATACTCATCAAAGTGTAAAACAACATAACTGTCATTATCAATAAATTTAACTGCACGTTCACCTTCAATTGGGAAGTTCCAATGAACCAAAGATTGATATTTTTTGTTTAAATCAGAAAAAAATTGAAGAGTAGAAGTTCTTCTATTTTGATTAATTCCTACTATTTGTTTGATAAATAGTTTGTTGTATGCAGGATCAATAGTATTATATTTTTTGAGTGCAGCAACTGCTTTAGGCAATGAATCTCCCTTTACATATCTACTAATATCATACGTATTATACCATTCATTATCAGCTTGTCCATAGAAAGAAGTTGGAGTGCCGATATTTCCAAATCGTTCAACTTGGTAGGTTGTATCTGTCTCTTTATACTCCACATTAAGTAAACGTAATTCACCTGAGCCTGTAGCATACATAAATACTGCTGGATATTTTGCTACATCAGTAGGGTCATAATTTAGTGGTTGCTGACACCTAGATACTGTAAGAACTAATAAAAATAAAACGAGTAGATTTCGCATTGAATCAAATTTATAATGGGGATAGTAACAAATTTGTTGTTAACGAACATGAATTCTAAATAGGATTTAATTTAATTCGTAAAGAAATTCTATGAGTATTTCCTAAATCTGAATTAATTCCAGAAAAAGAGCTCATGCCATAATCTAAATTCAGCCTTGAAAATCCTAATCCAAGGCCGACAGTTGGTGAAAATGTCATTTTCCCTTTATCGTCAAAATAGAAGTCAGTTAAACCTCCTCTTACTGAAACTAGGTTTTTAAAAGAAAATTCCATGCCAACATGTGGTTCAAAGCTAGTTCTTCCAACATTTAAGTAATAAGTTTGCAAGTTCTCAAATCGAATATCTGCATCTGCTACAGTAATAATTTCAAAAGTATTTTTTATTGGTAAAATAAATGCAGCACTTAATTTCACCGTGGGTAAAATTTGTTCATTTTGACCATTGGGAACAATATCATTAAAATTTTCTAATCCTTTTAAAGCTTGTTTGTTTGTTTGCCAAAACTTGAACATCGTTGTGATGTCTTGAACGGCAATGCCCCAAGCATAATATTTGTCACGTTCTTGAATACCAACATCTAAACTATAACCCCATGTTTGTGCAAATGGTCCAATTTTACTGTGTAATACTTTAAAACTTACACCCCAAGAGTTGTTGTTATCTTCGCTGAATGGCTGTGCATAACTAATTAAAAATGCTAAATCAAAGGCACTAAATGTGCTAAATTGTGCAGTTGGGTTTGGAAGAGGTTGTCCGTTTGCTTCATTCCATGCATCAAGTGTATTTTGAATGCCATCAATAGCTTGCCGCATAAAGCCGACTCCAAATACGCCATCTGTATCATTAATAGGAAACCCAGCTGATGCGAAATCATAGCCGACCACACCATTAAAACGTTCAGAATGCATATACATAAGCTCAATTTGAGTCAATCGAGAAAGACCAGCAGGGTTCCAATAGACTGAAGTCGCATCGTCAGCAATTGAAGCATAAGCACTTCCTAGGGCTAATGCTCTTGCACCACCTCCAACACTCAAAAAATCTCCCCCATATTTTCCAACAGAAAATGTTTGAGAACGAAGAGTCCCAGAAAATGTTAAAAAAAAGATAAGTACACTAAGAAGCGAGCGAAGATTCATGAAGGTAAAATAAGGAATAAATGGTTTTAACCACAATTATGAATAAAATCAATCACAATTGATGCCAGATAAGAACGCTTAAATTTAGATTGAAGTACAGGGAAATTTAATTTTATTGATGGATGTCTTATTTTTGCAATCTCAGCAGCTTTTATAGGGTCAGATTCAAAAAATCCACCAGATTCCTTTGCTAATTCAGCAATCCATCCATTTGTATTCGTAATTACAGGAATTCCCAAGCTTAATGCATCAAATAATTTATTTGGTGAATTTGATTTCAAGATTTTCCAATCGGAAAATGTTACCAAACAATAGCTTACTGTTGGCATAATCTTTCGAATTTCGTTTCTACTCAGTTTGCCTAAAAAATGGATTTGATTAGAGGAAGTATGTTGATTTTTCCATTGTTGAACTAAACTTTCATGAATTCCAAATCCTGCAATAAGTACTTGCACTTCATTATCTTGGCATAAAATAGTATCAAAGAACTTAAGTAGCCAAGGAATATGGTTTGCTTTGCCTAGAGCGCCTTCATATAAATATATTTTCCCAACTGAATTTACATGGCATTGAATTTTTTCCTGATTTCCAAATTCAGTAAATCCGTTTGGAATCATACTTAATTTTGAAGTAGGAACTTTTTTTTGTTGTTCTAGAATATCATTTGCCATCGGTGATAAGCAAATAATCTTGTTAGCCGATTTATATAAAATCTGCTCTATCCAATAAAGAAATTTGCTTAATATGGAGTTCTTTAGTCCAAGAACTTGAATAGGAAAGTCAGGCCATAGGTCACGAAGTTCGAAAATCCATTTTTTTTGAGTTATTTTATGTTGAATTAATCCAATTAAGCCAGTAGTAAGAGGAGTTGAGCTAATATATGCGATGTCGTATTTGTCAGGATTGTCTAATAGTTTTAGAAGTGCTTTAAATGAAAATCCTAAAAAAGCATATAATCTGCGAAAGAAAGAAAAAGAATTTTCATAAGATTGATGAATTACCGAGATGGTAATATTGGGATTATTTGAAAAGTCTGGAAGTTGTGTTTTATCAATAAAATACGCATCAGAGCAAATGATCCATACACAATGGCCCTTTTTTGCCCACTCATGTACAAAGTCCCAACTTCTTCCTGAAGCGAAGCTATTGTCTGGTGAACCGAAATACTGTATCACATAAACTATTTTCATGTGGCAAGCATACTATAAACTATTATAATTTGCACTTTTTCTGCATGATTCATTGAATGGGAACTGCTATATTAGG
>Ga0210041_1000397_pt1 | contig 49402 bp, 73 predicted proteins | sample CryGeymeta201503_FD_183973 | JGI IMG/M metagenome (GOLD analysis project Ga0210041, IMG submission 183973) | Groundwater microbial communities from Crystal Geyser aquifers in Utah, USA - Crystal Geyser metaG 2015-03 (SPAdes) (version 2) | ecosystem: Environmental > Aquatic > Deep subsurface >... | reverse complement strand
ATGTCTGGCATTCGGGTTGAGGGTGAAGGAAGCCATCATGTTGCGCCCATTGGTATGTCGGGACGGAAGCGGTGAACACATCCAAGTCCGGGAAGGCACCAAGGGAGATCGCCCCAGGGTGGTTCCTATAGATAACGCGATTCAGAAGAACGTACTCGACCGAGCAGAAGAACTCATGGACAAGAAGACGGGCTTTCTAGGTAAGCGTGGGACTACGCTGACTCAGAAGCGCAACCGTTTCTACTACGTCATGAAGAAATGTGGGATCACCTTGAGCGAAAGCGACATCTCAGCTCACGGTCTACGTCACCAATACATGCAAGAAAGCTTTAAGCGCTTACTGGGCATTGATGCACCGGTCAAAGGGGGGAATCTGGCGGATGTCGATGCAGATGAATTGCATGTGGCGAGCCAGAAACTGGTTGAGCGGGCTGGCCATACACGGGTGACGATTGGGGCGAGCTACTACGGCAGCAGGAAGATACCCAATGAGCCATCACTGCGTCCAGACGAGACAACAGGCGCTGAAGAGATGGCTTCAGAGGAGTAACGGCGGAGTAAGAGAGAAATAGCTTTGGGAAATGGTCGGAATCTTTAGTATTTACCTACATGGAGGAAGCAGACATGAACGTACAGCAATGCAATACCCAGAACACTCAAGTGGCGGCTCAACAGCAGGAAGTGACGAAGTGCGGGATCAACGGGGTGTTCACACTGGGAGGTAAGTTTGCTGCATGTGCCAGTCACGGGGGTGGCGACAATACCTGCTTCCATAAGGCTGCGTGCGACCACAAGCAAAAGGAATGAGATGGGGACTGAAGTAAAAGAAAAGAGCGAGCTGGACACCCTTGTGAGAGAAGTGAGGAGTGAGCTGGCTCGTAATGAGCGGATCGAGATGTTGGCCGGTGAGTTATGTACAGCGCTTGGGGTCGGTCACAGGATGGACGTTGCTGAACGACTGGAGTTGGCCGTGAAGCAGATGCAAGGACGCCGCCCGGTTGCCGAAGGATCTATCAACGAAAAAGGCAAGCCGTTCGTGTCCAGTCTCCCTGCGATGCGAGAACTGACTCCCGGATGGTACGACCTGTTCGCGGTATTGAGGAAGAAGTCTTGATGGGAATGTACGACGCACAACCAAGGCCGGATGTGACGACCCCATCTGTGGTGGACTCAGTCGCGCGGCAGCTCGTGGTGAAGATGTTGGAAGTAACGGACGAAGGGGTGATCCGGTCTATCCGGGAAGAGATGGGCGGGATGAGCCTCAAGGTCGCGATACGGCATGTGTCGAAATTGATCGCCGGTCGAAAGCATCTGGATGGCACCCACCTGGTCAGACTCCTGAAGGAAAGATACTGCTGGTTCGGCGATCTCAAGGCAGTTGCAGTGGTACTGGACGACACAGAACGACTGCTGCAGGTACAGGCGCTGACCGAGATGAGATGGTGGGTGACCAAGAACAACCTCAAGCCAAGACTGGCTGCCGGACAAAAGGCCCAGTACGTCCAGAAAAGACACGGAGATGTGTTCGAGGTACGGGATGTGACGGTGATAGAGGTACATCGGACGCTTGCCCGGTACAGCCTGGATGTTGATGGCCAGGTGGTCCTGGTTGGCTATGAAGACATGCATGACTTGCTCACGCCTCCGGAAGAGTTCGAGCTGGCGACGCAAGGATAGGAGGGGAAACAGTGGCAAAAAGGAACCCGTTTAAAGACCATTCATCCACAACAGAGAAGAAGGTGGCGGTGCTTACCCGTCTATATGAGACAAGGAAGGCTAGATCTGACGATTTATTGGAGATGATCGAGAACCACCTGGATGAGACTGAATACACCCTTCCGATAAGCAAGGCATCAAGGGAAGAGATGGAACTGGTGCTTGGGTCGTATTACAAGCATTTGCGCCACAAGAACAGCGAAGGCGACAAGGTACGTCAGGAATATGGCGTCAAGGTAAGTCATCTGGCCAAGTATCTGCATGTCCCATTGAAAGACATGGAACACATGATCAAGTCTGGAGAGATTCCACCACCGATGTCGGTATTTGATGGTGAGCGCAGGTACAGCCTGCTTCAGATGGCGGTCATCAGCAAGCGCGACTTACTGCCCAGACCACTTATTGATCGCAGCAAGGAATGGTACACGCACCTATATGTGCAAGCACTTGAGGACACGAACCGTCGCTACACCTATTTGTGCAAGAACAAAGAACTGCTGGAGCGGCAGCGCACCATGAACAACCGTATCGAGATCCCAGAAATGGAGCATGTATGACCAATACAGACACAGAATACCTGATGATCGACGCGATGGCGCTCGACCCGCTCATTCTGAGCTTTGCCCCGGCAGCCAAGAAGACGCTGCTGTACTCCTTCATCGAGATCTCGGAGAACATCGACGACGACTTCCATCGGACGGATGTCAAAGACCTTCTGGACGCGAGCGACGTTGACCTGCAAGAAGTGTTCAATGAGATCGAGGCGGTATTGCCGCACTACGTCCCATTGCTGCTGGAATCATTCCGGGAACACGGGGACGAGATGTACATGGAAGAAGACGAGGTCATCGAGTATCTGGGCAAAATGCCAGAGGATGCCGGGTTCAAGCCCAAGTTAATCATTCGGGACGAAGGGCAGGGCGAGGGCAGGGGTTATGCGCTGATGCAGGTCGCTGCGCGCAAGGCGGGCGTGAAGGACGACAACCTGCGCATGTGGTACGTCTACCTGGCCATGTTCATGGGTTCATCCTTACCGGACGAGATCACCGGCCAGCACCGGGTGCTGCATTAAGCGCACTGCGTCAGAAATGCGCACAGTGTTGGATAACGTCATACCATTCAATAGATAGGCCGCGCGTCGGCACTGAGGAAGGATAGGACAATGAAGGTCAACCTGATTGGGATGATACTGAACAACGCCGGCCGGCACTGTTTTGACGGCGCGATTCTGGACGACAACGGAAAGCCGCTCGATGCAGCGCACTCCCTAGACTACATGATCATGGAATATGCCAAGGTCAGGAATGGTGGTAACTCACAGACAGTTACGCTCTCTCGCGAAGTGACAAACACAATAATTCCAGTTAAACCAAGCAGCGAGGGCAAGCAAGAAAATGTCCTGCCTGATGATGTATTGGACACAGAGAGCACAAAACGTCTGGCGCTCGGGATGGCCGCGCTATGTGTTAGGAATACATTTCTTGAAGATCTGCATGTCGGGATGGGCCCAAGTACAAAAACAGGAGATTACTCCGATGTAAAGGTGGTAAGTCCTTATGGAGAAATACCTTGGGATGGATTGTCCAGATTGAGTCAAGAGGAAATGAAAACCCTCATGATTGAAGTGGTGGACAAAATATATTCGGTCCTCCTGCGAATTGGCGATCAGGACTTTAGGGAGAAATTGGGGTTTTATGGACAAGTTTATGCATACAAATGGAATGAGCCAAAAGAAGGGCCAGTAGATGAAGTATTGGACGCAGTAAACGAACTTCGTCCATATTGCAATAACCAGCCTGAATGATGGTTTTCGAGGGCTGGAAATAGGTTTCCAAAAGCTGTGAAACAATAAAATCCAGCCAACCAACGGAGAACCCACATGGGAAATAGAATTATCAGTTTTCTACAGGACCATCAAATTGCCATCATGTCAGTCATGCTGCTGGGCGCAATCGTCCTGTCGACCACCGGAGAACACACCGCTGATCCGTTCACATTTACGCCTCACAAGACGGGGGCACTCATTCTTCTCGTCGGCGCTATGGGTATGGCGCTATTACCGTTCAAGCCACTCCCGAAAAAACCTCAGTACAAGGTGAATGAACCATGCCCATGCGGGTCTGGGAAGAAGTTCAAGAAATGCTGCATGCCACGATAAATACGGAGGCACCATGCAACAAAAGAATGAGGAGGGTCGAATGATCCAGATGTCAGCATCCAACGAGCAGAAACTCCCAGAATCGCTATGCGCAATATTTGACTTGCACAGAAAGTTGTTCAACGACGATGAGGCATCACTGAGTTTTGGGTATGACGTGGTTTCCGGAATTTACAAAGCCTATCAACAGCAAGGAAAAGAGGTCGATATCGAGAATGTGCTGCGTCACGCACAGACGCAATGCCAAGAGATAGAGATTGGCGCTGATGTGGATAGCGAAGTGCGTTCCGCGATCAAAGCCATCAAAACCCATGACTGCCGTCATTATGACTTGATGATGGCTCGACCACTCATGGTGATTGGCATTGTTGCCCAAGGCGGGATGTACCGCCTGTATAAGCCAAATGAGAAACTTGAAAGTCTGGCACCAATTGACGGCGGCAAATGGGTGCCTTTAGGCAGACTGCTTGAAAACATCTCTCTGGCGCATAAGAGTGCAAATAGCCAACAAACACACCTGTCCAGATTGGACGTGGGACACTTCAACAGCCACTCGTGGTTCACAAAACTTCGCCTGGGATTCTGGGGGATGGTGCTGCGCGGCGTATTCATGACTGGGCACCCGGTGGTACTGATTGGCGCTGCGCGGAGCGGGAAGACGCTGCTGCTAACCAAGATGGGCATCGAAAAGCTTGACATCAAACCATACCGTAACTCGCGCGATCCTCGCCCGGCAGTTCCGGATGTTTCAACGACATCGAGCGGCATCATTGCAGTGGATGACTGCCAGGATGTTGATCCGCCATCTCTCCACAGGGCGGTGATGACAATGGCAGCCAAGAACCGTCCATTCTGTCTGGCGGCCCAGCGCTTCATCGAAGTAAGAGATGCTGTGGACGCATACCGGTCAGCACCAGGCGCAAAGCGCATATTCGTCGTTGTCGTCGGCGGCGACGCAAATCCAAAAGCTGTACTGCGCGAACTTCCCCAGTAAAACAGGAGACACAAAATGCTGACACTGACTGGTAAAGAGATCAAAGATCTTGCCGAGGCGGCCGGCTGGCGAAAGAAGGCACGAAAGGACGAATGCTATGGACATAAACAAATTACACCCGAGGGCACTGGCAGCAGCAATAAAGGGTGGTACTGACGGTTGGGGGCAAGTGTCAAGCGCAACCGAGCACCTTCGATATGCGCAGCCGGTGCGCTCGACTTCTCGCCGCCGCTGCCATTGCGGATGCGGCCAGCGCGCAACGCAACTTGGAATGGCGAACGGGATCGGATTGACGACTGGATGCGAACTTGCGATTGCGAGCTGGGTGAAGACTGGATGCACACACGCAACCAAGACGGCAAACACGCGAGATTAACGCCATGACGGAACACCACATCCTGATCATCCCTCCTGCTATGACAGCCTACGCCGAGCATCATGGTGCGCAGGCAGGAGCTTTCGTACCAGGTCCCATGCCCAAATGCATTTATTGCCACAGAACAATGGTGGTTGCAGACATCCAGGAGAGACGCCATAAGCTGAAATGCCCACAGTGTGGCTCTATGGAAGGCTATGACAGGGAATGGCACTTCGACGGGAACTCCCTCCGGAACTGATTGGGTTCAAAAAGAAGATTCCTCTCGTGCGCGCCGCTGCTGAAGCACCTCAGTGCCCGGTATGTGGTGGCCAAACCAAGCTTCGAGAACGAAAATCTGACGGACACAGCTTTTGGGGGTGCATGAGCTATCCGAGATGCAAAGGAGCCGTCAATTTCGATGACGGTGATGAAGTTGCGCCCCCATTGCGCCAAAATTCATCTGCGCCCGGACAACTCAAGATCAAGGAACGCTCCCTGACCGACCTCATGATCCTTGCAGCCAATGTACTAGGGGGCGTATCGCAAGCGAAGAAGTGGTTCTCCATCCCAAAGTATTCACTGGACTACAAGACACCGTTCGATGCCATTGACACAAAAGAAGGGCAGAGAAGGGTGAAAGCACTGCTCGAAGAGATAGCACGCGACTCAAATGGAGACTCACCGGAGAGTTCCTCCACGGACACTGCATAAACGCTCAATTTTCGCCTCTCACCTACTAGAAATAGGGCACTAACGCCCTTTCTAGGAGAACGAGATGCAACAAAACACAGCAAGCAAGACAAAGCAGGACATCCAAGTCGCAGTTATTGATGCGATCGCCAGTTTCGAGAAGAAGATCCGCACCAGAACGACCTGGTACGTGGCCGGTACCAGGCACAGACCAAATCACAGCGTGCTGCGGAAGTAACGGACAAGGAAGTACAGGGGAAAGCGATCCATCTCATGCTTGAGGTCTGCATGGACCCATATTTGCCCGAGATCAACCTGCTGAAGTTCCTGACAACCAGTTCCCCCGCTGTTTTCATCGTTCCGGCCATGATGTCCGTGCTTGAAACGAAGCAGCGTCAGAGGGAAATCGCAGCCGAGATTTCAGCCATTGTTTGCACCATTCATTGAGTAGGAGCGAACCGGACGTAATGCAGAATCTACGGCGGCCGGTATCCGCTAAACCGGACTATTCAATTTTCTTCAAGTTTCGCTTTGGGAATTCGCACAGTCCCTTAAAATGGGACTATCTGAATAGGAGACATCATGTCGAGAGTCATTGCAAGGCTGAAGGAAAACGAGAGTGAGATTCACCTCTCCGTACTCACAGGAAACAGGGAATCGGATGCGTTCATCACCTGGGAGCTGGGTGAGAAGCGCGGGATCGAAATGGAAGTGACATACCGGGATAAGCAAAAACTGAACAGACGCGCCAAGTTCAGAATGGATCACGGCGTACTTCAGGAGCTTCTGTCAGCAGCGTTCGATGCCGGCCGCCAGCAAGAGGCCAGCATCCGTGAGCGTGCCATCAAGCAGTTGATGAGCGGTCAGCCGTTCCACGTTGAATAAGGGGACACCATGCAACCACCATTCACCATGAGCAAGTTCGTGTCCACAAAAGACCTCTATCAGGCCAAGGCCACCTACTACGAGAACATCGCCAAGTTGCTCGCGGCCAATGCCCGTAACGGCAAGCTCAGTGATGCCGATTTCCGGCAGCTCGTCCGGGACAGCATCCCTGAATTCGGTGCAGATGATGCACCGGAGCCAAACACATCCCCAGTCGAGTTCAAGATCGACATGCAGAAGTACCCAGAGCCTCGCCCGGCACTAAAGTTGAAAGCGTTCTGGGACAACCTGTTCTTCGATATGGAGGAATGCGGCCTTGATAAGGCTGGATTCGCCCAGAAGGCAGGCAAGGAGATCCGTGACGACCTGTCCAGCATTGAGGATGCAATCAAGGACTACGATGGCAAGAAAGCCCTTGCGCTGATCGATGAGCTGAAGACGGCGTACTAGCCACAAGCGACAGAAAGGACAAGAAGATGAAGGGTAGTGAATTCCACGAGATGGTCAGATCCGGCATCAAGCCGGTAGTGACCTTCACCAAACAGATCGAGGACCAAGAAGGCTATGCCGAGGGCGGGATGCGCGCGCATGTCTTGTCCTCGGAGGTGAGACACGACGATGTGTGCCACCTGCTGGTCAGCTACGCCGCATTCGATGAGTTCAATAAGCAATTCGAGTCGGCCAACTACTACGACCGTGACGGCCAAGCTACGCTGACCGCACGGCAGAAGGGTTCATACCAAGTCGAAGAAACGCTGTACATCGATGCGAACCATGAAGTCCCGTTCAACATCGAGAACACGGGCGCTATCGCCCTGTACGAATCGTTCACTACGTCCAAACAAGACGAGCAAAGCTATGTGGCATGGCTCGAAGCCAAGCTGCTCGCTCAGAAACCGGCAGTGCCGGAAGGTTGGATTCCGGTCCCGGTAGATGCGCCGCTGGAGATGCTGGAGGAAATCTGGATTGACTCCGATTTCACGCTTCAGGCAATACGAACACGTTACAGGGGAATGCTGGCCAAAGTGCCTGCACACCCATAACCACTGAAAGAAAGAAGATGAGAGAAACCAAAACAAAACGCACCCCACTGCCGGCCGGCACCGTCATCGAATTCTGCGAAATGCTGGCAATAGTCGTCGAAGATACGGGAGACACACGCCTGATTGTTGACTGCGAAGGCGATATCCAGCGCTGGCACTGGAAATTCGAAGAGGTCGAGTGCAAGGTCGTCGCTCTACCTGAAACGGCGTGACATGAGCACGATCGAATACAGCAAAGAAGAACTGGACGAGTTCCGGGATCTGGTCGAAGCCGGGGAGAGCTGCAATCAACTGGAACGCATCCGCTGCCGTCTCGATATGCCGAAGTTCATCGAACGGGCCGGGCGTGAGAAGTGCGATGCCATGTTCAAAGTGCTTGAAGCCGAGATTGAGTAATTCGTTCACCGCGTGAACAACAAAGGATAGCAAAATGGCACAGAACTTAACTGAATTCATCCAGGAGCAGAACGAGAAGATCGTCGCCTTTGAGAAGTGGTGGCAGTTGATGCACAAGCGTCAGCCGGAGCAATACCCACTGACCTTCAAGGACGGGAGCGAAGGCCTTTGGTGGGAGATGTTCAACGATTTCGAGATCTCGTATCTGGCCGATGCACTGGATAAGCCGGTCGGCTACTACGTTTCTCACGCGGACGGGAAGGTCTACAGCACCAATCTCGCCCCATTTGGCTGCCACTTCGAGTATCACGAGGAGAATGGGACGCACATGGTTTCCATCGTGGACTCAGGCACGGGGGAGGTAAACGAGGAATGCGTGCTGTGGTCTTCCTTGGAAGACATGGCCAGCTCGGGCATCGATGTGAGCGGGGTACTTGAAGGATGAGCGGATACCCAAAAGGACTGGTGGAAAAAGCCGAATACGAACTCCATGTGTTCGAGCGCGTATCAGCCGACACCGGTCAGGAATTACTGGACGAAGTGAAGCGGCATCGTGCCAATACGGCCAATCGAACCAAAGTCGCCCTGAAACTTCACCAAGCTGGACTTGGTAACACGGGTGTTGGCAATTTCTGTGCGCCGGGACCGGCCGCCGAGCAGAGACAAGCATGGATGCTGATGTTTGACGACCGGGATCGAGGAACTGCCATCTATTACGACGAGGAGGAAGCCTATATGGCATTCGGCAAAGCCGAGGCTATGGGTTGGAACTGCAACCTACTCACGCACGCACCACGCTTGAGCGTCCAGATAAGACAAGGAGGAGCAGATGCCGGTCATCAATGAACGCCTGGGCGAGGTAGAGATCCAGGAGGAGCTGGGCGCACGCCTCAAGATGTCGCGTCTTGGCAAGAATCTGTCCATCGACCTGCTATCCGATCAGACCGGACTGAACCGGAAGACCATCATGGACATCGAGGCCGGGAAGGACGCGCGCATCTCGACGCTGCTGAAGTATTCCCGTGCTGTGGGGCTGCTGTCAGCCCTGGGAGCAGCATTCCCGGACGAACTGCCTGAAGGGGTGGGGTTGTCCTCGCGCGGCACGCCCCGCGTCAAGGCATCCTATTATGTGAGGAAGAAGAAGAATGGGTGACTGCTCCTCCGCCTAAAGGCGGAGGCTTCCCGCTTCAACGGCTGCTACCTGTTCTGTATGAACTGGATTTACGCGGCCTCCATGGGCAGAGACGGACAATCCTGCCGCCTTTAATTTAACAATACCTGCCGCCCTGATATTCAGGGCGGCATTTTCGTCTCTATCGTGCGTTACGCCGCACGACGAGCAAGTCCAGAAACGATCGGATAGCTTCAGGTCGCTATTCTTTTCGTTGCAGCAAGAGCAGGTTTTGCTCGATGGGAAAAATCGATCCACCTTTACCAAATACCCGCCTTTTCGTTTCAACTTGTACTTCAGTTTCGCCGTCATTGAACTCCAGCCAGCATCCGAGATCGATCTTGCCAATCTCCGATTCTTGACCATGTTCCTGACCGCTAGATCCTCTACGATGATCGCTTGGTTCTCGTCGACCATCCTGTTGGATAGTTTGTGTTGCCAGTCGCTCCTGGCATTCGCTACGCGCTCATGGCAAAGTGCTACGAGCTTCCTGTTTTTCTTGATGTTCGATCCAAAGAAATCACGTAACCGCAACGCTGATTCGTCAGCCGATCTGGTTTTTTGTGCCGCTTTATATCTCGCTTTGGCCGCCTCGATCTTGCGAGACAGCGCCTTTTGCTTCCTTCGAAGATTCGACTGTGCATTCGCCAGATGTTTTGGATTGCCGCTTTTCCATCCTTTCGAGGTTACCACCAGGTCTTTTAGTCCGGCATCTATCGCTTCAACAGTCATGATGTGCTGGATCGGCGCTTGTGTCGCAACATCATCGTCCAGCAAGATCGATGCGAAGTATTTCCCGGTTGAAGAAGTGGAGATGGTGACCGTCTTGATCTTTCCGGCCAATTCACGATGGATCCGGGCTTTTACCAAACCAATTTTTGGCAGATAGAGGTGATTCTCATCTTTGACTTTGACACCTTGCGGGTACTGGATACTCTGGTGAGCGGCGTGTTTTTGCTTGAACTGCGGATATGCGGCGCGTTTGGCGAAGAAGTTCTTGAACGCCACATCCATATTCAGCAGAACTTGTTGCAAGACCTGGCTATGCGCTTCTTTGAGCCATGGAAATTCTTCTTTCCATTGCGGCAACATTCCTTTGATGGTGTAGCAAGAGAGGTTTTCCTGACGGTCATTCCATGCTGCAGATTTCATGGCTAACGACTTATTCCATACCCAGAGAACACATCCGTACTGCCGAGACAACGCTTCGCATTGTGCCGGTGTCGGGTAAAGCCTGATCTTCGTCGCTTTAAGCATTGGCGTTTAATAGATTTTCTGTTATATTACATCACATAAATCACTATTGCAAGAATTGGTGTTTAAATGAAACCATCAACTGAATATCGATCTGGACGACACTGCATCTTCATGCTTCATGCGCATTTGGTATTCACTCCAAAATATCGCAAAAAGGTATTTGAAGGTAAGCACATCGATGCATTGCGAATCATCTTTAGCGATGTTTGTCGAAGTGCTGGAGTGGAACTTGCCGAGATGGACGGTGAATGTAATCACGTTCATTTACTGGTTAATTTTCCGCCGCATGTGCAATTATCAAAACTGGTGAATAGTCTTAAAGGCGTGTCCAGCCGCTTATTAAGGAAAGAGTTTCCGGAGATTGAAGATAATTATTGGAAGGGTGTTTTGTGGAGTCGGTCGTACTTTGCGGCATCTGTCGGCGGCGCACCAATCTCCATTCTTCGGCAATATATCGAGCAACAAAATACACCAGATTGAACCGCGCCTTATATCCCCGCCATGAATGGCGAGGGTTTACGGCGCATTTGCTAAAGCAAAGTGAAGATACCACCCGCCTCAGAAGCAGACATCGCGTTGATGGCCAAGGCGCGTGCAGCGTATGCAGAACAAACCAACTTATAGTGCGTGAAAACCAGAAAAAGCTTTGAGATATCGCGGTTTCTTGCATGATGAGAACCTCAATAAGGAAAAGTAAATGACCTGCGGCACATCGACACCTGCAAAACACGAGTCCGAGATGGACAGAGGATTAGCCGTCTACCGGGATAGTCACCGCGCGGTGGCCAGATATAGCGTGATCCTGAAGGAAACGGTGTTCGAGAAAGCTCCATTCAAGGTGATCCAGACGGATCTGGACTATGAAACCGCCATTGCGGAGGAAGACCGTCTCAACAAGACGCTGGCATTCCGTGGATTCACCAGCCCGGTGTACTCGGTAAAACTGCAGAACCCGGAGGAGGCGAAAGCCGCCGTGGCCGTGGCAGCCACCAATACTGGAAAGAAAAGGCTGAACTGGCGAGATCAGCCCGGTGATAACCGCAAACCTCCTGAGACATTATTGGACATCGCTGGACAATCTGTAGTTACTACGCTTGCAACTATTTGAAAGTATGGGTACACTGGTCGTGGTTACTACAACAAACGAGGTGAACATGAAAGGCGTGCCTTTTTCCATACGACTCCCACAATCCCTGTTCGCGCTGATCGAACGGCACACCAAGAATGGGGGTATCAAATCCAATCCAGACATCATTCGAGCCGGGCTGGAACAAACATTTGCAAGCCCATACCGCGTTCAGGTGTTGGAGGCGACAACGAATCCAGAAAAGACGCTGGAACTTGTCCGGGAACACATTCAGAACGACACTCAAGACAATATCCCGATGGCAGCCTATTCCGCCCTGATGAACTTCTGGCATCACGCATACATGACCAGCGACGGTTATGCGACGCCAAGCTATGTTCTGACATTACTGGGCATCACGCACGACCTGATTCTGCTGGCACAAGAACAAGGCATCTACGTTGATGAGCCATTCCTGAGATCGAGGCTCGGGATCAAGGATGAAGAGAGTATCCCTGAAGGGATTGGCAGGGTGTTCGGTGAATTCGAGTCGAATCCGTCCGTTTCTTACGCAGAAGTCCTGACAAGGCCAATCGAGATCCTGTCAGACAAGCTCCAGCACTTCCTTCCCGGCGATATTCACAGCATCTTCAGGGAGCGTGTCGAGGAATTGCTGCCAGTTGCCGTGGCCGGAGCCAATCGGGGTAAGAAAACCCCATTCACCCACAGAGCAGATAAATCCAGCCTTCCTGATGACTACACATTCACTGTGGGGGAGGTGACTTTCTCACTTGAGCCATTGCTGTTCTGCCTGCTCGTCGCAGAGGGACATCACACATACGCCTTTGGTACTGACAGCTTACTCAGCCTGAAGACAGGCATCGACAATCACGCATTCACTCAAGTTTTTCGCGATGAAAATTCGTTCGTGCGCGGGGACTTCAAGGTGGAACGCTACAGCCAGAAGGTGTTCATGCACGCCAACGACAATTACCGCCTGCGCCTCTCCGATGACGAGTTCAAGGAGTTCTGCGACCACATCAACACGGCATTCTCGGACGAGAAGTGGAAGCAGCTCGAAGAGCGGATCAGGGAGATGCGCGGGGACATCTGACACGCTTCGTCAATGCAGGACGCCCATCAATGAAAGCTCACGCGAGCACCACCTTGTAGAGCCAAGTAGTGCTTTGGGATTTGGGTCGTTTTGATATTGTTCAGGCATGAGCAAGCACATCTTTCGATACAAGCATCCGATACTGAACGAGTGGCTGAAAAGCACGACTTGTCATTGCTATTACGTTGGCCGGAGCGTCCTATTCGAGAACGATGACCACATCGTGCTGAAGCACAACAGCCATGCCTCATACGCAGGGCGGTTCTACGACAACGGCGCGTGCAAGGCATACGCAAGACTCTACCGAAAATCCGACCTCACGCCGGACGAAAAGGGTTACAGCCAGAACCTCTACAACGGCAATGGTTGGCTGCACCAATGGGACGGGCGCATATCCAAAAAAAAGGTGTTGGAAGAGTGTAAGGAAATGGGGGTCATCTTTGACCCGAACCGCGAGATCGACAACGGCGCTGCCGACTAACCACTAGAGGAAGTATGAGTGAAGAAAATGACTGCAACGACTGCAACGAGTGCAATGAAAGGGAACAGTGCGCTATCTGCAATGGCGGTATCGAGGCGTTCGCGGCCAATCTGGACAGAATGATCGCAGAACACGGCCATAGCATCATCGGCACCGGAACGGACTCTGGGGGCGGCAAAACAGTGGCCATGTCCTACACCGTAGGGTTGTCTGACAAGGGTTTCCCTGAACTCATCACCTTCGGGCTGCCTCAAGATGTAGCCCAGTTCATCCTGAACGACGCGGCAAAGCTGTTGATTGATGGCAAGTTGCCAGTCAACGAACCTGTCGTCGGCTTGGCGAATTTACCGATGATCTTCAAAGAGGTCAGCCCGTCTACTGCTGAAGGGTATATCAACGTAGCAAACAGACGCGCAGGAAGGCTGCTTCCGGCGCTCCAGATGGTTATTCCTGACCGCAATGGGCTTTATCCGTGGAATGACGGGTTTGATACCGCATTCCTGAAGCTCCAGCGGCAGCTCTACGCATAATTCACCGGAGGAAGAACAAGATGGATATGGAGAAGTTCAAGAGAGACTACTGGCGCACGCTCGGGCATATCCAGACGGCTACGCTCGGTGCAGGTGGTTGGGATGTCAAGGTTCTGGATGCAGCATTGGTCGCGCAGAAACAGGTCTTCCTGTACTACTTCGACCGCTCGACAGAGTTCGTGTGGATGGCCGGTATCCCAATCGCCCTTTTCCAGAAGTTAGGCGAATTCGTAAAAAGTCAGAACGAGAAGGATATCCAACTGCTCCGTGATTCGGTTCAACACTTCACGGTGGAAGCGATTAGCCTCGGGGCGAAACTCAATTGGTCTGAAACGGAAGAACAGCTCGGCGTGTCTCTCGCAGCCTACGCCTGGACGACACAGACCATAGAGATAGCGTCCGGCCTGAAGGAAGGCGGCCACTTCTTCGTCATAAATTACCGCAAGAATGGCGACAAGAAGCACGGCAAGCTGCGCCCATTTTGCCTAGTGGATGAGTCGGGCGAACCGCTCTCAGTGTCGGACTTTATGGAAACACTCCAGAGTGCGATGAATGTGGACAAAGTAAACCACCCTGAGTGGTTCAAGTGAAAACAAGGAGATAACATGTTTGAAGATAAAGACCAGATTGAACGCGAGCAGGCAGAGCGACTGAGGAAACAACAGCTTGTGTACGATCGCATCAAGGACTTGCTCGAAGAAGACCCGACTCGGACCTCGATTACATTATCCAACCTGATCATCTCCACGCTCGCCAAGGCACACCCCAATTCGCCTATGTCCGAAGAGGACAGGAAGAAGATTCAAGACAACTACCATCTCGCAACAGATGCTTTGGTGTCTGAACGGGCTATGAACGAAGAAGGTCTGATCTACGCAGTGGGGATTGCCAGCGAAATCGCTCGCATAGCGGTGGATTACAGCCCTCTATCCCACATGAAGGACATGGTAAACCACGACAATGCGCTCGGGGACGAGACAAAAGCCAGTGTCGGTCTTGCGTTCGACAACTTGTTCAGGCGCTCGTTGCAACAGGGGATGACTCCATTCGGGGTGGCGACAACGATGATTCTGGTCGCAGCGTCCAATAGCGTGCAATACGGCGTTCAGTGGCCAGCGATGATCAGGTCGCTGATGGATGCGATCACCATAATCACGGAAGGCGCAGGGGAGATCCACAAGCGAGAAATGACAGAAGCAGAAAAAGCTGAGGTGGTTGAGCGTGCCATCAGGATGCTGATGGCTGAAATGGGCATATCGAGAGCCGAAGCGCTACGGTACGCCCGGATGGTTGAGGGAATGAAACGGGACATGCATTAACGACTTTTTCGCCTGTGACACACAGTAAGTAGACGACGTGCCTGACAACAAGACAAGGACGAGAAAATGGAACACAAAATCACTCAAGACCCTCTGTATCAGGCCCTGAAGGAAAAGAGCCGAGAACTCATGCGGCAGATAGATGATGTCCTGCCGGTAGTAATGGAGCTGTTCAGGACGACAGCTCCGACCGGGGAGACCGTCGAAGGCTGGGTGGTGGAAGAGCTGAAGAAGCTCACGCACGACGACCTTTACGACCGACTAGACGTTCTGATGAGGATCATACGCAGGAATCCATACATGACCTTCGATGAGAAGATGGCGGTCATGTCGGAGCCACCAAAGCAGCACATCTTCGATCTATACAAGGAACTGGCGTTCGAGTGGCGGGAAGCAGTACATGCTGAGGCGGAAGAACGGCGCAAGAAAACAGATCGCATCGAGAAGATTAAGCAATATGCATTAGAGCACGCCCATGCAAAAAAACGGGTTTCTGGTGAAATGCGGCAGAAACGGAAAAGTAAGGAAAAGACCAATCGGAAGGCTATTGCAGACAGGCTTATTGAGCGCGATCGTCAAAAGCAAGAGGGAGTGCGACAAGAACGCGAACTAGCACGAGCGGCGGAGATGCAGTCGCTGGAAGAACTGCTGGCGTGCAATCCAGAACAGATGAGGGAACGCGCTGAAGCACAGCTACGCAAACAGGCCGAAGAACGCGAAAAGTACCTCGCCCTTGTCAAGACCGTATCTGCCGACATGCGGGTGAACTTCTCGTCCTATGTGGACGAGCTGGCAAAGAAAGAAGGGGTATCGAAAGAGGCTTTCACTGGGGTCGGTGCCTATGACGTGGCTATCGCGATCTCGAAGCGCCTCGCCAAGTCGGTAGCCAACGGGGATGTGTCGGAATTGGACGCGACACCGAAAGAACTGGTGTTCAAACAACTGAGCGAATGCTTGGTGGAATAAGGATAGGAGCTGGAAATGAGCAATTCTGCGGTTGGAGCAGCAATACCGGGCTGCCATCAATCCAGAATATGCCTATACCGTAGGGACGGAGAGCTTCGAGCGCCGCGTTTTGCTGGAAGAGATCGACCGACTGCGCGGTTTGTTAGCTAGTTATTGGCCAGCTATACGTTAAACACGAAAGGTTTGATATAGTTCTTCTGTGACGAGTTGGAACCCGTTTAATGAGGGTGGTTGGAACTGCTTCACCGGGTGAGCGCAGTTTGCGCCCGTTGTTGGAACCCTTTTAATGAAGGGTGGTTGGAACAGAAACCGGAACACCGCGTGCAGGTGCTTTGTTATTGGAACCCCTTGAATGAGGGGTGGTTGGAACAAGGCGATATAGGGCGCTCAAACCCCCGTGTAATTGGAACCTTGAATGAGGTGGTCAGGAAGGATGCCTATTCGGTCTAGGCATCCTTTTTTAACTACTTGGCCTCACCTGGCTGAATCAGCTTCCGCTTGCTGTAACCAGAAAAGATCAGCTCGATACCGCGTCTGACCGTGACGAAATCCATCGAATAGATGCGGGAGTCGAGGAAGTGGATGTTCCGGTTCTGCTTGACCCCCTCGCGTCGCACCAGCCTGCCCATTCCCTGCTTCAAGAACATGAGAAGCTGCCCAATCTCCGCAACGAACCCGATGAGCGCCTTGCGGTGAGCGTGGGTGATGGATTGGTTCATGCCGAACGGGATTCGAGGGATAACCAAATCCGTGAGCAGGTCATCCTCTTCTGCGGGTACATCTTCGTTCACGATATTCAACCCAGTCCAAGCCCCGCCAACAGCGATCCAGACTGGTCGCAATCCAGCCTTACCCTTACTGACAAATACCTCTTTCTGCATATACAGCGGCAATTCCTTGCTTGCCATCACCATACGCTCACCAAGCTGCAACAGGCACTCACCGATGCTCTTTACCATGTCGTATGAAGACAGCAGCACCAGCGTACCGCCCTCGGCGCTATCGGTGATCCGGCGCAGTTCGTGGCAAATTTCCTTTTCCCACGCCTGGTAGTTGTTCTTGTACCTCGCAATATCATCTGCGTACACAACGGACGAAGAGGGCATAGATGGAGGGCACAGCCAGAGCCTAGCTCCAGCCTGGGTTTGACTGACGATGTTGAGCGTCACCGGACTGGTCAACCATTCCGGGGCATGGATAGACGTGACCTTCAGCCGCTCTTTGGGGACGAACAGGGAGTTGGCCACAAAAGTCGGCGACCACACCCCTCCGCTGGGAAGAAGCAGGGTGGCGCTGACCAGCACGGCATTGTCCAGCTTCTGCCACATATAGCGCATAGCCGGGCTGACGGTCTTTAGGCCAACACTCAGTCGCGGGTACTTGTAGATAGGGCTGAAGTTGATGTTCACCAGAAAGGAATGGTTGGGAGCCATTTCCAGCGACTTTTTGAGCGTCGATACCCCGCGCTTGACGGCTTCCGACTTGGTGCGGACTTTCGACAGTGCCTGATGGATTTCAGACAGCGCCGCAATCACATCTGGATTGCTGCCAATCTGGATGGAGTTCGATGAAGCATTCAGACCGATTGTGACGATCCTGCCGAGTGCATTCCGCACTACTTTCTGGCGAGATGCAGGAATGGAGGGGTCTTTGAGCAGCGACCGAAGAGACAGGTCGCTGGCGGAGGCAGAGGCGAAACCCTGTTCGAGCAGGTGCGCCTCGTCAGCGATGATGGATTGATAGTCTGGCAGCACGCCTGCGGTATCGAAGGAGAAATGCTCGTCCATCATGTACTGCAAGAACCCATTGGCATCCTCCCCATTCTCCTTGATGAATTCCGCACGGATGGCTGCTTGGCTCGTGCCGTCATTTTTCAGGGCTGACAGCTCGGCCACACGGCGGGTGATGATGTCCCGCGCAAGCATGGCGTGGGTACAAACGATGATGCTTGCTTCATCAGCCTGATTGAACTGCGAACGGTAGGACATCGCGCCTGGGTCTTCCTTGTTGCTTGTGGAGTCCAAAACGCACGAAGGGCAAACGATACCGAGATCGTTGAAGCTGGACGTGAGGTAGCGACGGGTGGAGAGGGTGTTCCCGGCCTTTGCCTGCTCACTCTTGAGCCATTTCTTCAGTTTGCTGTGATGTTCAGAGAATTCGACATCCTGCGTCATATCTATCACTTGCTGAACGTCGATGAAGTTGTTCTTGCCGATGATGTAAGCCACTTTGGGCAACTCGACAGCACTCGAAATGCGCTCGAACTCGCTCTCGATCTGCTCGATGAGGTGGATGGTTGGGACGGCGATGACGATACGGCGACCTTCCTTACACGCATCTATGGCTGCTGTGATTTCTGCCAGCGTCTTTCCGACCCCAGTTGGCGCTTCCGCCATCAGGATAGCTTTGCCCATGAGCGTATTTCGGATCGAGGTCGCGGCCTCGAACTGTCCAGAGCGTCCAGTAATGACACCAGCGGCGATGGCGATGCCCAACGAATTCATACCTGTGGTTTCATTTGTGCGGCTCTCGTGACGGATAGCTGCTGCGATCAACATTGAACCCACATAGCCGGGGGGAGAATCCCTGTCTATCCTGGTGATGGATGACAACTCGACAGGATTCACTGCGAGCTTATGCGCCTCTGTAGATACCGCCACATCGGAGGGGTAGAGCTTTTCATCAAGCGCGAGCTTCAACAGACGCTTTGCTTCTTTGGAATCAGTGCCTTTGGGCACGCGAACCGAGATTGTGGGCATTACTTGTCCTTTTTGATTATTACCTGCGGTTATTATTACCAGTAATTTTTAGACTTGCAAGAGGAAACTAATTGTGGATAATCGCACCAGCGGTAACATTTCAATCACACAAGGATTACCAGTAATGTCACAGGTATTCAGATTCATCTTTCCGGAGGGGACAACCTTCCCGGACACAGATGAGTGTCGTCGGGCGCTGGCTTCGGCACTCGATGGCCTCCCCAACATGGAAGACATCTTCCACTACGAAAAGACCGACAGCGGGAACAAGCCACTCAACGGCGGAATGGCAACGGTCAGGACACACTCCCATCGCAACCTGTTTGATGTCATCGCGATGACTGAAGATATGGCGGAAAAGGTCGGCTCCCTGATTCCTTTACTACTCAAGAAGTTCAAGGAGAGATACGGTGTTGTGGTCACGCTCAATGTCACGCAATACGACGAGGCGATCAAACCGAACAAGAAGGAAAGGCCGCTGTTCTATGTCGGGCACAACGTCATCATCGGACGCGGTATCAAACGCTGCAACGCAATCCAGGCGATGTCAGAAGAAGAGCGTAAGCAACTGGCCTATCGGACGGTGAAAGAAGGTATCGAGCGGCAAGCTGCCATGCTCGGCATCGACATCATGGATGTCGAAATGCCAGACCCCAACGGTTTCTTCATCCTCAACTACAAGCCCGTCACGGTTATCACCAAGGATGGTGGCCATTCCAGACACGGTGCGAAGGTCAAGGTCGGCTTCTTCTGGGATTACGCATTGGACGGGCAGTGGGCGGTCGGTGCTATCACCTCCAAGGGACGGGGCCGGATCTATTACGCATCTAAAGCTGAACTCGATGCACTCGGACTGAAGAGGGCATGATGGAACAACTTTACCCATCCCAACTGCTCGCAAGCGGCGCACGTCTCGCGCCCATCAGCTCCATGACTGCGGGACATGATGACAACTGCGCATTCTGTGGCCGTCCGATCGCAACAGGAGATGACTGTTCACCGGCCAATGACTATCTGAGCAATTCCTTCATGGACTTCAGTTCGATGGCCAATCAGAACGGCGAATACATATGCGACACATGCCCAACGGTGTTTAAGAAAGAATGGCTGATGAACTACTCGAAGTCTGCCGTCACGATGGACTCTGTTTACAAGATCGCCTCGTTCGAGAACCTGCTGTCCATGCTTCTCAATCCTCCGGCACCTCCATTCATGCTGTTCATGTCGGATGCCCAGCAACAACACCTTGTGTGGCGAACACCCGTGAACTACTCACGCGAGGTCTTCCACCTGCGCTTCGGCCAGAACATCGTGCGCGTCAATCGGGCACATATTCAGGCTGCTATTGATGCCCAGTTCCGCATCATGAGCGTCGTATCGGCAGTCAAGAAGAGCAAGCGGATGTCGATTTTTGACTTCAGTGGGGCCAAGTCAACAGATGGACTGAAAGGCAGCTATTCGATCTCTGCGTCCGTTCGTGAAGTTGCAGCACAGAACGGGCTAGAGAAAGACATCGAGTTACTGGATTCACTGTCGGTTCACGACAAATGGATGGTCAGTCTCTCCGGGTGGTCTGGCATCACATCACCAACACCATATATAAAAAACCCGAATTTCGCGTAACAGCTTCACTATTCAATCACATAAAGGAAATACCATGAAAACACGTTTCATCGAAGGCATCATCACCACCGTCGCCCCTCTGCATGTTGCAGCGTTCGAGGAAGCAAGCAAGAATGCAAAGGGCGAGAACATCAAGCGCACGACATCCATGCAGTTTGTGACAGACCACGGCTTGAATCGTGTCCCTGTGTTCCCGGCCAACGACCTGCGTGGCCGTATGCGTCGCGTTGCTGCGGCTGCTGTTATGGAAACCCTGAAACCAGTGCCGATCGACGTGTATCAGACCCTCACTACGGGTGCAGCAGGGATCAGCAAAGAAGCGGAATCCATCAAACTGCACATCGAGTCCCGCGAGGACATCTACCTCGGCCTGTTCGGTGGCGGCAATCGCATCTTCCAATCCGGCATGCGCGTGTCTGCCGTCACTCCGGTCACACACGCCACGATGAGCGCAGGTCTGGTGAGTGACAAGCATGCGTCAGCAATCGTCGGACGCTACACAGACGAGCATGGCAGCGTCATCGTCAAGAACCTCACCAACACCTATTCGTTCAGCAAGGTGGATAACGTGCTGCGCGGCAATGACCACACGATGCCGGAAACCATCCTGAACTACGAAGAAGTCGCTTACGAGTACGCCTCCGGCGTTGCTCAGAATGGTGCAGACCGCCGCGAAGTGGAAGAGAAGAAGAAGGCGCTGATGCAGCAGATCCGCGAAGAGACAGACCCTATCAAGAAGGTCGAACTGCGCGCGGAAATGGCCTCCATCGAGAGCGTCAAAAAATCCGATAATGCCATGATTTTCGCGGTCGAAGCTATCATGCCCGGCGTGCCGATGCATGTCCGTATCGACTTCGATGAACACCTGACAGATGCTCAAGTGTTCTTCGCCGCCCGTTGCCTGCTGGAAGTTCTGAACAATCCAATTGGCGGCCTCGCATCCCGTGGTTTCGGTAAGGTCAAGATCGAGCGCATGAACCTGGTGGAAGATGGCGTAGCGAAACCTCTGTACGTTCGTGACGAAGAGGCAGGCAAGTGCTATGTGAACGGGGAGAATATCCCTGGCGAAGATAAGCACCAGGAACAGTTGGCCGCTTACTCTATAGAGCGTGTGCGTCGTTTGTTGACGGGGGATGAGAACGCAGATGCCGAGAAGAAAGCCAAGAAAGTAAAGGCCTGATCATGTTCGCGCCAGTAAAGATCACATTCAATCTGTCGTCTCCGGTCATCCCGCCAAACGGCGGGTTGCTCCACCTTGACGGGCTGGTGGGATATGCAGTCGTCACTGCTGCACTCAATGAGGCGACGGCGAGCGACCACCACATCAGGATGCTTCAGGAAGGTATGGTGGAATATCTGGACACAGAACAGCGCGACGGGAACCGCGTATTCAAGGCATCCGCCCTGATGTACGAGGGGCAGGATGCAGGGTACGCCGGGACTTCGGTGATGATGACCCGCCGCACCGACATGGAAGGTATAGCGATGGCTGTCCATGCGTTCAACCAGAAGTATGCGGAAATGAGCGATAGCGATGGCGAGATACACCACGACGCCCCGATGATCTGCTCTTTCAAGAAGGTGAAAGGCATTCTGACCACTCCAATCGAGTACAGGGCGGATCAGGTCAACCTCAACAGCGGCCCGTTGCGGAACTACCTGATGTTCTTTCCAAGCATGCTTTCCAAGAAGGCAGTTGCCTATGCGGTAGGTGACAAGGCGAAGCTCAAATCGTTGCTGGAGCGGCACATCAAGAACATTGGCCGGAAAGGGAGTTGCGGGTTCGGGATTGTCGATTCCGTCGAGATTGAAGACTGCCCCGAGGCTGAGGTAATGTGGAAGAAGCGCAACCTGCCCTGGAAAGAAGAAGGCTATGTTCCTGTGGAAGGCACCTTCAAGCCGCCGTATTGGGACAAGGCAGAGCGAAAAATCGTGTTCAGCCCATGCGAAAGTGGATTCTGATGAGCGTTTCTTGTCTGCGAGGTTCGCTTATTCTCGTTGAGACACAGCAGGTTAGGGGATGTCGGTTGTTGGAACCTCTTGAATGAGAGGTGGTTGGAACACGGTTCGCCACTTGGCATAGTCACCCGTGGTTGTTGGAACCTCTTGAATGAGAGGTGGTTGGAACGACTGGAAGGACTTTGTGCGTTTGTTCCGTGTTGTTGGAACCTCTTGAATGAGAGGTGGTTGGAACCAGTTCGTACTCCCTAGACGGCAGCACTTTGTTGTTGGAACCTCTTGAATGAGAGGTGGTTGGAACTCTGCCACTCACGTCACCCTGGGTGAGATCGTTGTTGGAACCTCTTGAATGAGAGGTGGTTGGAACGGTATTGACAGGCTCAACCAGGAAAAACGAGTTGTTGGAACCTCTTGAATGAGAGGTGGTTGGAACAAGGTTGTACACCTCCCGCATGGGCAAACTGTTGTTGGAACCTCTTGAATGAGAGGTGGTTGGAACGGTATTGACAGGCTCAACCAGGAAAAACGAGTTGTTGGAACCTCTTGAATGAGAGGATCAGAATGTAAAGAACCCAGCCCTTCGTGAGAAGGAACTGGGCTTTTCTGGTTTAGAGATCGAGTTACGCTACAGTTTGGTTTTGGCGCAACTGCCGGAGGTAATCTGGCAGAACTTCACCGATACCTGGCACCACGCCAGACAGCAACGCAACGGCTTCTTCGACACAAGCTTCAAACTCGCAGTCGCCGGCCCCATCGTTGTAGAACTCATGCCAATCTGTATTCTCGTCACGATCCTCGTAGAAGGCCTTGAAAGGCCCAACAGCGAGGTTTTCGAGTTCCTTGCAGGCATCGACGCAGGATTCGATGATTCCGCGCCCTAGAAGGTTGATATCAACCTTAGACACCCCACCCTTCTGCACTTCGAGCGACAGCCAGATTTCCCGGTTCGGAAACTCGATGTTGCCACCTGCAGCCACATACTCCTCGACGGAGATGTTCTTCGCGTCAAGAATGGACTCTATTGCAGCAGCAATGACAGCTACATCATTGCCTGCGTTGTTCACCACCACATTCGTGTGGAAGGTTTGGAAATTTTGCATCTTTTTCTCCTGTTGATGCGGGCGGCCCCAGAAGGGACCGCGACCGCTGGTTGAATTAATCAGTCAAAAAGGACGTTTGCTGACCCATGACTCGAATGAAAGCTCTGTTTCGTTTGCGGCGACAGCAGATCTCCATTCGGTCTTCAAGTGATCTTGGCTGAATGTGACACAGCTCGATTCCACAACACAGCAGACCATCTGATTGATCGACTCAACGACTTGTTCAGCATCATTGGGGTCAAACTTCACTTGGCGGCCATCACTGAGCTTTACAAGAACATTGGCGTACTTTTTCACTACGTTTGACATAAGCATCCTTCTGCCCAATGGGCTTTAGGGTAGGGCTGCCCAGGACGGGAAACCCTTGTTGCGGATGCGGCCAACGTCCTTGCGCGACGATGAACAGATAAAGCCCATTCAACGTAGTGCGCCGGGACGCTATCCGGGATTCGACCTCCGAAACTACCGGAGAGTCGAACCAGATCGGCGAGGGGACTCATTTGACCATGACGTAGAACTCGAACACCTCGTGCCAGACTTCACCGCTTTTGACCAAACGGACATCATCCGAGAAGAATTGCTCCAGCACCTCAGTCTCAGTACCTCTGACTGTTCCGATGCCTTTGAATCCTTCCGCTTTCTGCTCGGGCGCAGTGCCAAAATCACAGATCTTTGACATACAGCACCTTCACTTTCGCCTTCTCGACACACATCTCCTGATACAGCGAATTGGTTTCAGCGAAATGTTCCAGGGATGTGGTGATATCCCCTTTCCATGTTGCACCGTACTTCGACCCACCTTCGCAATACACGTTGAAGATGTCACCCTTTTTGATGCCTTTGGGAACACAGACACGCTTCACGAACGGCAAGTATTCGACATTGAAATCATCGAATCCATGCTCAGACGACACGAGCTGCACGCGAACTCCTGTTCTATCAACTACGATCATCTCTGACCTCTCTTAAAATCGACGGGAACCGTCTGGTTTGAAATGCTGCGGGGGCAGCTCCTTTTTTCAGCACGGGGCCGAAAAACTGATGACCGTATTGGGTCACGAATGGACTCGGTAAAAGTGCATGCGCGACCAAACAATGGTTCAGCTTTGGGGTTTTGGGGTGAGTGCTATACTGACTTCACACAAGGAGTTGTAATGATCCGCTTAGGAAATCAAGTCAGGCTGAATCAAGATGATGTCGAGAGGCTGTCCAAGCTCACCGGCGCTGATCCCAGAGGAATCAAAACCGTTGATGGCTTGAACAGTTTCATCGATCAGCATAATGTCTATGACGAAAGCACCCCAGAGTCGAAACTATTGGGAATGCTACTTAACGATACGAAGCTCACTCAGAATCCTTGAGCGTCTGCATCGCTACGCAATAAACATCCCAGAGTCCTTGGCGCAAGTCAGGATTCGCATCCATCTTCGCAACAAGTTCGCCAGCACGTTTTGGATCAGACGCCATTTCAAGTAGCAGTGCATGTTGCTTGCGTTGCCACTGTGCGTCGGTAATAAAAGTCTTAGGTTGTACCATTTGCATCTCCTTGGAAAAAAGAGACACAAACCCCAAAGGGAGAGTGTCCCTGTTGGGTTAGTTGAAACTGCGAAGCACATAGGCAACGCGATCTGATCACCACGAAGGGCGATAGAACCGGAATTCCAATGCGTACTGATGCAACGCGCACAGGAAGGTGGCTCGATGAGTTGATAAGCGGACTGATTCCGACTTTGAAGCAGATGCCTGGCGGGCTGATTGAAATGCTCTGTGTCTTTAATGTCTCAAGCGGGAGACGGAAGAATAATAACAGACCAAAAGGGAAATCTCTATTTCCTTCTTGAGATGCGATTTTTCACTCTAAAGTGCGGATTTTAGTCACTACTAGAATCCTGAGTGAGTCATGAATGCCGGATAATCCAAGGGCACTCGCCAATATTCGCTAATTCAACAAGGAAATAACAATGACTGATTTGAACGGACAGGATGGCACGAGCGAACACTTCAAAATCAAGAAGGACATGCTCGCACGGGTATTGAACTCAATCAAGGATCGGGATTTAACGCTTAAAGTAAGCAAGCTTTCAGAAGAGGGTGAGAAAAGCTATCGCTTTGTCGATTACATGGTTCGCAAAGTCCGGACGGGGAAGCTGACCGCCGAGGACAAGGCTGCCATTGTGGAACTTGATTTCAAGATGAATGGAGTTCCGATTGCAGAAGTTCTTGAGCCTTCAGCATCTCAAAGGTCTGTTGAGGGAATGATTCTCAGCTATGCAAAACGCAGGGCGATCGCAACGCTTGAAGAGGCGGTAAAGATTGAGCAGAACGCCCTAGAGGTGATTGTCCATGCCAAAGCAAAAATCAAAGCTGCGCAAGAAGAGGCTGAAGCAATCGAAAAGGAAATGCGTGAACGTATAGCTCAGGCTAAGAAGAAAGCTGCTGAAGCAGAGGCGTTTGCGGAAGATACGATGCGTGAAATCGTTGCAGGAATTAAAGAGATCAACCTTGAGCGAATGAAGTCGGTAAAGGGGGAATACACATACCTCGATACTGAAGAGTTGGCCGCAAGACTTAAATACGATGCACGGACAGTTCGAGAACATTTCACGAAATCAATGGTTGAAGGCGTTCATTACACTCGCGGGCCAGGGGGTAGAAAAATTCTTTGGATTTGGGAAACGATTGAGAGCGATATGCTGAATGGGGTATTTGCAACTATGTCCGAGTCAAATTAAATACTTGCGATATTAAGAGGCGTTCTGAACAGACAGGATGCCTCTTTTGCTTTGGCAATTCACGGCTTTTGCTAAAGTACGAGTATCACCACAAATTCAGGAACGAAGATGATTCAATTGATATCAGACGAGGAGTTGCTTGAGGTTGAAGCGGAGGCGTACAAAGTCGGCGGGGATAACGTCTATTTTTTGATAGGCGGCCTGATCGAGCGGAATCGCCACTCGGAAGCCCTGATACACATCAAGAACCTTGTTGCAAAAGGATTTACTGAAGTACATGACGCAATGGCTGAGCACATGTGCGATCAGTTCATCAATGGCGATGAGGAAAAGCTAAATCCAGAATGGGTCAAGCTGAAGACGCTCTACGCGCAGTCTGAACGAGATGACGCAGGGTTTGGTGCTCTGGAACTGGCGGATTCATTGCTTGCCGTAGGCGATAAGGAAGCGATAGATTGGCTGAAGCTCGCGGCCAATAAGAACAATGGGACAGCAGCGGAGATGCTGGGTGAGCACTATTTATTTGGCTCACATGTGGAGAAGAATATTGCCGAAGGCGCTCGACTGCTCATGCGTTCACAAGGTATGCGCTGGTTTCCGGAGGCATCCAGCTTCATTACCCCAGGGTCTTTGGTTGACCATGATGGCTGGCAGGACTGGGAGTTTGCCGGCATATTGCTTTCGGATATGGATGATGTTGCCGACCGGCACATCTTCATCGACATCATCTCTGCGCCGATCGAGAACTGGTGGGAAAGAGCTGATGCAAAGGAGTTGTTCCTTGCGATAAACCGAGGTGACTTTGAACACCCTCACCCAGCGAATGCAGAAGAAATACTGATGCCTGCGTTGTCTGCCGCACTCAGAAAATATCCAGAGAACAAGAAAGCGGGGAAAGAGGTGGTCCGTATGCTGGCCAAGCATTCGATTGAGGATGACTTCAATGAGGCGCTTGAAAAAGCATCCATAGATGTCAATCTGGAATACTTGAGAATATCGATAGCTGCAAGGATATGCCCTCGATGTGGCTCTCACGACGAAAGAAATCTGACCTCAGAAGGGGAGTTTAAGTGCGTGGACTGCGGTTGCGATAACAATCGCTGAAATTCCAAAGCGAGGGTATGAACATGGCCAAGAATAATGAGAAAACAGACATAGACCGCCGAGGCTGGAATAAGACAGACGCTCGCGGCTGGAACACCACCCATCATTACGAGGCTCACTTCACGGATACCCCAAACCCAAAGCGACAAGGGTGTCGATGGACTCCTAATGAAGATCGAGACCTCCTGAATGGGGCTAAACACCACACAGTAGATGAGTTGGCTGTCCTCCATGAGCGTTCCACCAATTCGGTTGGTGGACGACTCTTCTCCGGACGCGCAGCAAAAGGTGCGAGTTTGCTGATGGAAGAAAGAATGCAATGAGCACAGCAGATATGTTCGAGGAAAGCGGGGCAGTCTTCTCCCCGTGCAAACAGTATCGCTACCGTCTTTGGCGGAAGTGGGGCGGTGAGCCGCCTGCGGTATTTGTGATGCTCAACCCGAGCACAGCCGATGAAGTGGTCAACGACCCCACCGTAGAGCGATGCGAGCGTCGCGCAAGGATGATGGGGTACGGAGGGTTACGGGTAGCTAACATCTTTGCCTTCCGCTCAACAGACCCAGCACAACTGTACGACCACCCAGATCCGGTTGGCCCGGAGAACAATGCTGCGATTCTTGAGTCCGTAAGGGACGCAGGGATTGTCATTTGCGCGTGGGGCGGCCACGGGAACCTGGATGGAAGAGGTGCCCAGGTGCTTGAAATGCTGCGACAGGCCGGAGTCGTCCCGCACTACCTCGAACTCAATAAAGACAACACACCAAAGCATCCCCTGTATGTGGGGTATGAAAAGCAACCGACCCCGTGGAATTAAAGGAGGATGGACTAATAATGAGCAATCGACCTCTAAGGTTAAGTGATTACCGTCTTTCACCACCAATGAAGGAAATGATGGAAGGTTTGGTTAATGGCTACATATCGAGAGGTAGCCACGGATTTCAAGCATCAACAGCGGAAGCTCTATTTAAACGAGGGCTGCTCGATGCAAACTATGCGCCAACAGAAACTGGGCTTTCAATTGGACGAGTCCTTATTGCAATGATCCCAAGGAAATACTCATCGTCAAGGATGGATGGATTGATTGAAGGGCTTCAAATTATAAAAAAGAATTGTCCATTGGCATCGCCTTGCGGATATAACGGGAAAATTGCAGTTCAAGCACAAGAGTTAGGTGAAATTTCATCGGAGGATTCTGAAACTCTAAACACGCTGGGATGGGAACGTACTGGCAAATACTTATGGGAATATAGACGCTAGCATTCCCTGTATGTGGGGTATGACAAGCAACCGACCCAGTGGAAGTAACTAAAAGGAGACGATGGATATGAGCGATTCAACGATGGATACAAACAATCTGGTCATTGCCGAAGTGCTTGAAAGATTGAAGTTGATGAAGGAGCAAGGGTTAGTCATTGGCAGGGTGCAGAGTCATCTGCTGATCGACGCGAAGAAGGCTGCAAGCGTGGGTCTGGTCATTGATGATCTGCTGACGATGAGATTGAATCAAGCTGAGGCATTTGGGTTTATGGTCGTGTTCGATGCTGTGGGGAATAAAGAGTATTTGATTCTGAAATTCCAGTGCATGCGGCTTGATCCGATAGACCATGTGCCTTTGACGAATAAAGAATGGCCGGGCGTTGAGACGCTGATTGCAGCATTCATGGAGTTCCCGGAAGCGGATGTCACCAATGCTCAAAAGGCGATGAAAATGCACCGCGAAGCGATTGCGGCACTGTGGGAAAAACACAAGAACACCCCGATAGACCATGAAAATATCGTGGCTCAGTTGCGTGCAGCAGAAGGTGTCAAGACAACGACGCTGCATTAAGTTGCGGATAATCTGAATGAAAATAGAAACAGCACTCAGATACGCCAGCGAGATAGCCAGAAGGCTGAATGAGGTAGGTGGCATTGTGGAAACGCCCGGATGTGGCCACCACCGTGCAATGCAGATAGATGCCGTCTGGGTGTTTGGAAGCACCATCAAAGGCAGCGATAGTCCGAACGACCTCGATATTCTGATAGACATGAAAGAGCTCGGTCCAAGGCTGCACTGGCAGGAAGTGGGATACGACAAGACCTACTTCCGTAACCACGGTCTTTACCGCGCAAATCCTGCCTACTATGAGGCGTTGAAGTGGCTCTCCAAGGGGATGAAGAAAGTCAGCCGGCACATGGTCGGGTGTTTCGATAACGAAGAATCCCTCAAGAAGGCGATGATCTACCCCAGATTTGAACTGTGTCCTGTTGAGATTTTGAAGGTGGCCACAAGTGGATACGTCAAGGAGGTCTACGATGACCGGACTGAAGCAGACATCAAAATAACTGGAGACTGACTTGAATCTGAAAAAACGCGAATCAATGGGATGGCAGGAAATCTATGCTATCTGGGAAGCGAGCATCAAAGCCCATGATGTGAACATCGAAGAATCTTTTTGCCTAATCAGGGTATCCAATCCTAAAATGGCTCAATACCAAAGCAAACCGTTCCTGTATTGGGACTCCGTCCGCCCAGTTCGAGAGATAGCTATGATTTGGCAGGAGCATATGGATTTACACCCAACATCTTATGCCGCCCCAATTGGCTTCCAAAATTCATCAGCCCTTGCCACAACCATTGCCCATCTATGGAAAAATAGAACGGACAAAGAACAGTTGGCAGCAATACTGATATCCGCATCGTTGGCGTCGAGGATGAATAATAGTCGATGCCACTACCCAGATGAGGATTGGCCATACTTCCCAAATGTGGCGAATCTCAGAGACGAAGTTCTATATAAATGGCTGGGCGAAGATCGTTATGGCCAGTTGTGGCACCACTCTTCAACGACAATGCTCCCTGACTTGAAAAGAGAATGGGGCAGTAATTGCAAGACACTATCTGAGTTGATCGCTTTCTTGGCAGATGAGCATATTGAAGTGCTTCGTCAATACAGGATGGTGGGGGTAGAGATTGTTGTGGAACGAGATCCACTCATCAGCGCGGCACTGAAGAAAAAACGCGAAGAACGAGACAAGGAAAATGCCGAATTCAATGCTTCTATACAGAAAAGAAGGGAAGAGGCAGCCAACCTAGAAGCTCAGAAGTTGCGAGATCACCCCAAGTTTGCTGAGTGGGACGCACTGACAGCAGAAGAACTGGAAAAACTGGTTTGGAGTAAACCAGCAACGATGCTGGCCAAGGAATTTGGTTTGTCGGATGTAATGATTGGGAAGCGATGCAAAAAACTGGGTGTTGTAAAACCAAAGCCGGGATTCTGGGCGAAGGTGGACGCTGGGAAAGTGCCACATCCCCAAGGAAAGAAAGTAGCCGGGCAGTAAATAACGCTTTGGAATATGAGACGTATCTGTAGAATTTTTGGTATCCAGTAAAAAGAGCAAAACGAAATGACAAAACACTCAATACCCCTTCACGCATTCCGCAACTCCGGCGCAGACGCCAGAAAATGGAAAGGCCGCATTGCTTTGCTGGCCAAGCGCGGCAAAGAAACGATGCGAACACTGCAGTTTCCGCTCGAAATGAGCGAGCCTGAAGCAGCAGCCATCAACACCACTCCATTCGCCGTCGCCTACAACGCCATTGAAGGCACAGGGAAAGGCACCCTGTTTGATTACTGGGCGAAGCTGCACCTGGCTGGATTCCGCTTCTTCCCGTCCGGTGGAGCTGCGACGATTTTCCGGCAGCAGGCGGTATTCGAGGATGCGAGCTGGAATGCAGCGTTCTGCCAGCAATCAGGTAAAGATTGGCCGTGGCTCGTCCCAAGCAAACTCTATGAGCGCTTCACCAAGGCACCGCGAGAGGTGGCCAAGAAAGACGGCAGCAAAAAGAGCATCGAATTCACGCAAGAAAACGTGGCAAACGAAAGTCATGTATCGCTGGTAGGCGCATCCATCACGGACAAGACACCAGAAGACCAGAAAGAATTCTTCCTGAAGATGGCCGGCGCACTGGCAGAGAAGTTCGACTCATGGAAGTCTGCCAATGAAGATCGCATCGTCGCCATGAAGGTGATCGATGAATTTCTGAAAAGCGAAGGGCTGCACCTGCCTTCCTTGGAAAACATAGCAGTCAAATGCTCTGTGGAAACGAAACCTGATAATGCGACCGTGGCATGGCACGACGCTCCGATGAGTGGCGTGCAGAATCTCGCCATCGGGGTTTTTGCAACCTGTGCATCCAGAATCGACAACATCTACGATTTGAATGGTGGAAAACTGTCCAAGCTCATCCAGGAAAGCGCCACAACCCCGAACGTCACAGCACTCTCATGGTTGTTCGGCAAAGGCCTGGAGTATTTCCGTACCACAGACATCGATACCATCATGCAGGACTTCAATATCCCGGCATCAGCCAAGGAATCGATCAAGCCGGTGGTGGAGAGCGCGCAGGCTATCCCGACCATGACTGTGCTCGGGAAGAAGAACTACGCGCCGTTCCGTCCGAACTTTGGCGGGAAAATCGACTCATGGATCGCGAACTACGCTTCCCGCCTGATGTTGCTGAACGACATTCTGGAGCAGATTGAGCCGGGATTCGAATTGCCGCAAGCACTACTGGACAACGAGACACTGATGTCCGGGATCGATATGACCGGAGATGAGCTGAAAGAGCTGATCGAGGCGGTCTATGCCTGGGTGGATGCAGCGAAACAAGGATTGGCCACCCTGCTGGGCAGGGGCGGCAACGTAGACGATGCGGTACAGACATTCGAACAGTTCTCGGCAATGATGGATACCCTGAACGGGACCTTGAATACCATCAGCGCACGTTATGTTCGTGCTGTCGAGATGGCGGGGAAGGACGAGGCCAGACTGGAAAAATTGATCGAGTGCAAGTTCGACATCCCAAAATGGTGTAAGTCGGTACCGAAGCTTGTCGGCATTTCAGGTGGACTGCCCAAGGTCGAAGAAGAGATCAAGGTGATGAATGCCGCATTCAAGGATGTGCGTGCCAGAATGTTCGTCAGATTCGAGGAGATCGCCGCTTATGTGGCCAGCAAGGGCGCAGGGATGGATGTCTATGACGCGCTTGAGAAGCGAGAGCTGGAACAGATTAAGAAGCTCAAGTCTGCCGTGCCGGAACGTGCACATATCCAAGCCTACCGCGCCGTTCTGCACCGAATTGGCCGCGCCGTCCAGAACTGTTCTGAAAAGACCAAGCAACTGTTCTCGTCCAAAGTGATCGAGATGGGCGTATTCAAAAATCCATCGCATCTGAACAACTTCATCTTCAACCAGAAAGGCGCGATATATCGCTCTCCTTTCGACCGGTCTCGCCATGCACCCTATCAGCTCCATGCAGACAAACTGCTCAAGAATGATTGGTTGGAACTGCTGGCAGAGATCTCAGCTACCTTGATGGCATCGGAATCGACCGAACAGATGGAAGATGCGCTGCGTCTTGAACGGACACGACTGCAACTGCAACTGTCCGGGTTGCCGGATTGGGAATACCCGGCAAGCTTGGCCAAGCCGGACATCGAAGTTGAGATTCAGACGGCGCTGAAGATGCAACTGGCAAAAGACACAGTGACTTCGGATGTGCTGCAACGCGCATTCAATCTGTACTCCTCGGTGCTGTCTGGCTTGACCTTCAAGCTGCTGCGCCGCTCGTTCTCGTTGAAGATGCGCTTCAGCGTGGCTGATACGACACAACTGATCTATGTCCCAAAAGTTTGCGACTGGGCGATTCCCAAACAATACTTGCAGGCTGAAGGGGAGATCGGTATTGCAGCGCGTGTGGTCACTGAAAGCAGTCCGGCCAAAATGGTGACAGAAGTTGAGATGAAAGAGCCAAAAGCGCTCGGCCATTTCATGCAACAAGCCCCACACGATTGGTATTTTGATGCCTCGCTTGGCGGAACACAGGTAGCCGGCCGCATTGTCGAGAAAGGCAAGGAAGTCGGAAAAGAACGCAAGCTGGTGGGCTACAGAATGCGAGGGAACTCTGCCTACAAGACCGTGTTGGACAAGTCGCTGGTGGGCAATACCGAACTCAGTCAGTGCTCGATGATCATCGAGATCCCGTACACCCAGACGGTTGATGCGGACTTCCGCGCACAAGTACAGGCCGGGCTGCCAAAGGTGTCCATCAACCTGCCCGTGAAGGAAACAATCACAGCGTCCAATAAGGACGAACAGATGCTATTCGACCGCTTTGTCGCGATCGACTTGGGTGAGCGCGGTCTGGGGTATGCAGTGTTTGATGCAAAAACGCTCGAATTGCAGGAGAGCGGTCATCGCCCAATCAAGGCGATAACCAATCTGCTCAATCGCACCCACCACTATGAACAGCGTCCGAACCAGCGCCAGAAGTTCCAGGCAAAGTTCAATGTGAACCTATCCGAACTGCGCGAAAACACGGTAGGTGATGTGTGTCACCAGATCAACCGCATCTGCGCTTACTACAACGCCTTTCCGGTGTTGGAATACATGGTACCGGACCGCTTGGACAAACAGCTCAAGTCAGTCTATGAATCGGTTACGAACCGCTACATCTGGTCATCGACGGATGCCCACAAATCTGCCCGTGTCCAGTTTTGGCTGGGCGGAGAAACATGGGAGCACCCATACCTGAAGTCTGCAAAGGACAAGAAGCCACTGGTGCTGTCGCCGGGGCGCGGAGCAAGCGGGAAGGGGACATCCCAGACCTGTTCTTGCTGCGGCCGGAACCCGTTCGACCTGATCAAAGATATGAAACCGAGAGCGAAGATCGCAGTGGTGGACGGGAAAGCAAAACTGGAGAACAGCGAACTCAAACTGTTTGAACGGAACCTGGAGTCCAAGGACGATATGCTCGCTCGTCGCCATCGCAATGAGCGAGCGGGGATGGAGCAGCCGCTGACGCCTGGCAATTACACGGTCGACGAGATCAAGGCTTTGCTGCGTGCAAATCTGCGCCGTGCGCCCAAGAATCGCCGCACCAAGGACACCACCGTAAGCGAGTATCACTGTGTCTTTTCAGACTGCGGAAAGACAATGCACGCGGATGAGAATGCGGCAGTGAATATCGGCGGAAAGTTCATTGCAGATATCGAAAAATAGTTTGCACAAAGTGCGAGAAAAGATATAATACACACATACCACCCGTGCATTTCTGGATCAATGATCCGTACCTCAATGTCCGGGCGCGCAGCTAGAGCGACCTGAAATCTGCACGAAAACCGGCGAAAGCCGGTTTTTTGTTGCCTGTAGTTTGAGTTTATTTCTTTGCGCCTGGGATGGCAAAGCCAGCTTTCACCGGGCGACCGCCGATACGCTCACCTTCGACTGGGATCACAAGCCTTGCCGTTTCCTTGGCGAGATAGCTGCGCAGTGCCAACACTTCCGCATGCAAGACATTTTTACGCCTTGCGCTTTTCTGGAATGCAGGAAGGTACACATCCTCCAAAAGCATTTCTTTGAGAATAGAGATGGTGGTAGCAACCAGCATGTCCTCGTTGGATGTTTGCTGGAAAGCCATATCCACGGCACGCTCAATCCATATTCTGTACGGTTCAATCAAGTCATAGATCAGCGAGATGTAGGTGGTTTGTTCATGCAGGAAACCGTGCGTAGGCGATAGCTTGTGGAACAAAGCCCATCGCAACAGAATGCCGGACAAGAATTTTGAACCTGCATCCAGAGCGCTGTTGACCTGATGGGTCTCTCGACGAGTAGTATCGATTGATAGATTGGAGTAAAAAGCGTCCCAGTATCGTTTAGTCCATTCGGCTTCAATGGAACGAATAGACTTGAGCGTTCGCGCTTCTCGCAATTTCTTGAAAACGGCCCCAGGAATAGGAATGCGCCAAGAAAATGATGCGATGCGTTGTGCGATGATGGTACGAGCAACATAGCAGCGGCGGGTTAGGTTCTCACGGACAAGTATTTGAGCTGACAAAATATCGGTGTCATCCGATTCTGTATGGGGTAACAAATAAAGAGGGCGAGGCATATTGCGACGATGGATAGCAAGAACCACCCCATGAGTCCCAATATCATCCAGAAATCCCACTGAGAGGGCCGCATCACCGCCGTAAATCATGATGAAGTCGATATCCTTCAAAGCACAAACAACTTCACCACCTTTGTACACGAACTTATAGCGAGCTTTGGATTTTTGGATAGGTTCAATCGAATTTAGGTAGGGTATCCAAAGTGCCGCTCGACCACCACGGATGTTTTTCCATGTCCAAATAGAGTCTGGATGTTGAAATTGTGAGATTTCCATATGCAAGCTGGGTGGCTGTTAAAAATGAATTTCATGATAATACATAATGTTATATTATGAACGAGCAGGATTCAGGTTGGGTTTGAGGAAGGTTTTCCGCCCTGCGAGCAGGATTCAGGTTGGGTTTGAGGCGAAATAAGGGACGGTGAGCAGGATTCAGGTTGGGTTTGAGGCATTTTGGAACGTCCTAAGCAGGATTCAGGTTGGGTTTGAGGGCCTGCGTGCTCGGCTGGAGCAGGATTCAGGTTGGGTTTGAGGCCATTCTTATTACCCTTAGCAGGATTCAGGTTGGGTTTGAGGTTGAGTGCTGCGGTTACAGCAGGATTCAGGTTGGGTTTGAGGACTTCCCCCGCGTCACTAGCAGGATTCAGGTTGGGTTTGAGGTTGAGTGCTGCGGTTACAGCAGGATTCAGGTTGGGTTTGAGGACTTCCCCCGCGTCACTAGCAGGATTCAGGTTGGGTTTGAGGGGTCAGCGTACTCAGGAAGCAGGATTCAGGTTGGGTTTGAGGAGCTGGATGCCGTTCCACAGCAGGATTCAGGTTGGGTTTGAGGGGCTGGCCAGAACAAGAAAGCAGGATTCAGGTTGGGTTTGAGGCTGTCTCCTTTTGGAAAAGCAGGATTCAGGTTGGGTTTGAGGGCTCAATCCTATTCAGAAAGCAGGATTCAGGTTGGGTTTGAGGTGGCCAGGAGAACAGAAAGCAGGATTCAGGTTGGGTTTGAGGTGTGCATGAGGATGCTAAAGCAGGATTCAGGTTGGGTTTGAGGCTAGCGGGATTACAACAAAGCAGGATTTAGGTTGGATTTGAGGGTGCCATCAAAATTTGGTAGCAGGATTCAGGTTGGGGTTGAGGCCGAAAAGATTCAGATGAGCAGGATTCAGGTTGGGTTTGAGGGTTAGAGCGGATGCGCCAAGCAGGATTCAGGTTGGGTTTGAGGTAGATCGAGCAGTACCGTTAGCAGGATTTAGGTTGGGTTTGAGGTTTGCAAAGGGAGTTGAAGCAGGATTCAGGTTGGGTTTGAGGACTGGGAGGCTCGGGCAGAGCAGGATTCAGGTTGGGTTTGAGGGGCTGGCCAGAACAAGAAAGCAGGATTCAGGTTGGGTTTGAGGAAAACTCGAATGTGGTAAAGCAGGATTAAGGTTGGGTTTGAGGAACATGTTGCTGAATCTAAGTAGTATTCAGGTGGGTTTGAGGAAGGTTTCCCTCCCTTCACGCAGTATCTGCATGGAAAAGCAGCTCATGGTTTTGTGACTCTATGCAAAGATTATAATAAGGGTAACAAGTTCAGTTGTTCGAATAAAATAAATCAACCCGGTTTACTATTATGAGTGACCAGGTTTTTTCTATTCCAACGAAGGCCGTAAATTCAAAACATTCCCCGCCAAATTCCGGATACCACAAAGTGCTTTGAAAAAGTGATCAGGTTGGTAAAGTCTCCATATCAACCAAAAAGGAAATTACATGAAGGAATACCTGAATCTGTTGGACGAAGTCCTGTCTGAAGGAACCCGTCAATCCAATCGCACCGGCATCGACACCATCACCATTCCTGGCGCAATGGTTCGGTACAACATGACAAAGGGGTTCCCCGCTGTCACAACAAAAAAACTCCCATTCAAATCTGTTGCCGGGGAACTGTGTGCGTTCTTGCGTGCCAGCAGCTCGTCTGATGACTTCGTGAAAATGGGTTGCAAGGTGTGGGACCAGAACGCAAACGAGCACGGGAAGGATCTCAATGGCAATCAAGTCGAGAATAAGTGGTTGAGCAATCCATATCGCCGTGGCCACTCAGATCTCGGTTCGATTTATGGAGTTCAATGGCGAAAATGGCCTGGATTCACGTCTCTGAACGCTAGCCTGCCAAATCTCAAGGAACTGGTTGGCAATGCTGAAGCAAAAGGTTGGTCATGCCTGGGTGTGACAGATCAGGAATACATCTATGCCAAAGAGATCGACCAGCTACGCCTGTGTCTCGACACGATCGTGAACAACCCGCATGACCGTCGCATCATCTTCCATGCATGGAACCCTGCTGCGCTCGATCTGGGCGAAATGGCCTTACCCCCATGCCACCTGCTGTACCAATTCTTGCCAAACGCGGCCAACAAGACAATCTCGATGTGTCTTTACATCCGAAGCAACGACTTGGGGCTTGGCCACCCGTTCAATGCTGCCGAGGCAGCCATGATGCTTGCTCTGGTGGGTCGACTGACTGGCTATGAGCCGAAGTTCGTGACGGTGTTCATGTCTGATGCCCATATCTACCTCAATCATATTGAGCCGCTGAAAGAACAGATGGCCAGAGAACCGTTTGCTCCGCCAAAACTGGTAATCAACGACCATGTACCGGAATTCCATCGGGATGGCTATCACCCGGAGTGGCTGAACCTGGTCGAACCTTCGGACTTCACGCTGGATAGTTACCAGTGCCATGAAGCGATCAAGATGGACATGGCGGTTTAATCTCAAACAATCACAGCAAACAAAGGATATTCATGCTCACAAAACAAAAAGCAATCACCATGTTGTCCATGCAAGACAAGATGAATACGATCATCAACGCCAACTGGAAGGATGCTGGCTACAACTGGATGCTTGCCATCTTGGTTGAAACTGTTGAAGGCATGGAGCATCACGGCTGGAAGTGGTGGAAAAAACAAGAGATCGACTATCCGCAATTGCGGATGGAGCTGGTCGACATCTGGCATTTCATGCTGTCACACATGCTGGTCGAGAATCAACGCTATGCAACTTATGTCCCAGGTACGCATAACGATGAGTCTCTAGCTATGACTATCATTCATCCAGCGTCTGTTGGCGCTCAGAACTTCGATATTCCATACAACGACAACTGGTATGACGCAGAGCAGCCTTTGATCGACGATCTGCAGCTCATGGCCGGTATGGCTGCTTTCGGGGATTACAGCTTGCAACTGTTCAGCAATATCATGAACAAGGCCGGCCTGTCCTGGGATGAGTTGTATTCGACCTATGTGGCCAAGAATGTTCTGAATCAGTTCCGTCAGGCCAATGGCTATAAGATTGGCTCCTACATCAAAGATTGGACGGCAGTGAAACTGACGCACAGCCAGGTCGATGGCCGAGCTTTGGAAGATAACGATCATCTGCACGACATCATGCTGACTGTAAATCCGGAGGAACAGGATTATGCAGGGACACTCATGAGCCATCTTGGCGAACGCTACAAGTCGGTCGTGTCAAACATCACGAAGATTGACATCAACCGTGACAAAACATGCCTCAATCCATTCTAGATCACTGCTGACTTGGAAGGACAGATGGACGTTCTTGTCATGATTATCTTTAATATGGCTGAAGTGGAAGAAGGCTCGCGCCCGCGTCCAGAAGATTCAAAGCCGTATCGCTCACGTCCGTAAAGACTTTCTTCACAAGACCTCGACCGCCATCAGCAAAAACCACGCGATGATCGTTTTGGAGGATCTGAAAGTCTCGAACATGAGCCGGTCGGCTGCGGTCAGTAAAGCAGCACCAGGTCGTAACGTGCGTCAGAAGTCCGGCTTGAACCGATCCATTCTGGATCAGGGCTGGTCAGAATTCAGACGGAAACTGGAATACAAGCAGGATTGGCGAGGCGGTAAAGTGCTGGCCGTGCCGCCACAATACACCAGCCAAACCTGCCCAGAATGCAATCACGTCTCAGCCGAGAATCGCCGGACACAAGCGAAGTTTGCGTGTGTGGCATGCGGTTACGAGAATCACTCCGACCTGGTTGGCGCGATCAATATTTTAGCGGCAGGACATGCCGTGTTAGCCTGTGGAGAAGCCGATGAAGTAAGGCGCTCTATGAAGCAGGAACCCGCCGAAGCGGCTACACAGGGCTTGCCCTTGCGTAGCGCGGTAGGAATCTCTGGCCTTCAGGACGGAGAGGATGTCAACGCCATTCTTGAAGCGCGTTTGCAGATGTAGCTCAGTTGGTAGAGTGGCCTGCCTATTAGCGGGTGCCGCAGGTTCGATTCCGTCCACTTCCACCAGATCAATGCAGAGTCGCAATCCAGCGGCCGAGCTTGGTGTATCAATCGGAGTAATTACCCGAAAAGTAAATGTCGCCTTCATGATACGGGAGGGATAAAGCACGTCACGGGATCGACATCCGGATGTAACCACTGAACACGGGTGGGCGTGAAAAAACAACGGCGCAGTAAGTCTGCAGTGTCTGAATACGGATCGGTAGCTCAGTCGGTAGAGCGCTGCGCCGAAAACGCAGGCGTCGTTGGTTCAATTCCAACTCGATCCACCATTTTTGAATTGGTTTTGGGCGGTTAGCTCAATTGGTCAGAGCAGTGGACTCATAATCCATTGGTTGCAGGTTCAACTCCTGTGCCGCCCACCAAAATGCGGGTGTAGCTCAGTTGGTAGAGCGCGAGGTTGTGGTCCTCGTCGTCGTCGGTTCGAGACCGACCGATCACCCCATCTTTTCAATGCGCGTGTAGCTCAACTGGATAGAGCCGCCACCTCCTACGTGGCAGGTTGCAGGTTCAACTCCTGTCGCGCGCTCCACTCCCCTAATACATCTTTTTTGCGTCTGTATCCCTCCCTGCTACGAACTGGGTTGAAAGGTAACTGGACACATGCACGTTCGACTCGTGCCAGGCGCACCACTTCATTGCAACCGTATTGTCTTTGCGTCCGTAGCTCAGTGGATAGAGCGCCAGCTTCCGAAGCTGGGGGTCGTCGGTTTGAATCCGGCCGGGCGCACCAATGGAGAGGAAGATGTCACACACACACGTACTGAAGCTAGATATTGCCGGAATTCCTGAAGGCTGGATCACCACGCGCGACGCGGTAGAACTCGTCGCCAAGGATCTGGTCGCATGGTCACTGGGCGAAGTGGTCGACGTGTTCCACGGCGGCCTGAACAGACACGGACTGCGCACGCGCTTCGAGGTGCCTTCCATCATTGCTGTGAACGGCACGGCGAAGATCCACCTGCCTGACGTTCCGCTGACTGTGACCCATGAAAAGCTGTTCAAGCGGGACCGGAACCTGTGCGCATACTGTGGCATCGAGTTCCATCCAAAGCTGCTGCAAGCAGAGCACATCATGCCGAAGTCACGCGGAGGCGAGTGGTCTTGGATGAACCTGGTATCGGCATGCAACGAATGCAACCAGGTCAAGAAGAAAAACAAGACACCGGAAGAAGCCGGGATGCCGTTGCTGTACCTGCCATACGTCCCAAGCAGATGGGAGGACATGATTCTCGGCGGCAGGAACATCCTGAATGATCAGATGGAGTTCTTGATGGCCAGCGTGCCGAAGCAGTCAAGGCTGTTGATGTAACGAGAGTTCGCCCCTAGTTTCCGCTTTGGAGATTAGGGCATCTCCGTACAATTACCAACATGAACAAATCTCTCCAAACCTTTACCGTTGGTGGCGCAGTACGCGACACACTTCTCGGTCTGACACCCAAGGATCGCGATTGGGTCGTCGTCGGTAGCACGCCTGAAGAAATGACCAGTCTCGGTTTTCTCCAAGTCGGTAAAGACTTCCCTGTGTTTCTGCACCCAGAGACGCAGGACGAGTATGCGCTGGCCAGAACGGAACGAAAGACGGCTCCGGGGTACAGCGGGTTTGCAGTCCATGCAACACCCGATGTGACGCTGGAGGATGACCTGTTCCGGCGCGACTTCACTATCAACGCAATGGCGATGGACGAGGCGGGTGTCTTATATGACCCTCATGGCGGCGCAAAAGACCTTCAGGTAGGCGTTCTACGTCACGTCAGTGAGGCATTCACTGAAGATCCCGTCAGAGTCCTGCGTGCGGCCAGATTCGCGGCACGCTATGGATTCACCGTTGCTCCGGAAACGATGAATCTGATGCGGGCGCTGGTACAGAGCGGTGAGGTCGATGCGCTGGTCGCGGAACGGGTATGGCAGGAGCTGGCCAAGGCGCTGATGGAATCCAAGCCTTCTCGGTTCTTCACGACACTGCGCGAATGCGGGGCGCTGGCGAAGGTGCTGCCAGAGGTCGATGCACTGTTCGGCGTGCCTCAACCAGTGATGCACCACCCGGAGGTCGATTCGGGCGTTCACACCATGATGGTACTGGACGACGCTGCAGCGCACGGCTACGCGCTGGAAACGCGGTTCGCGGCACTGGTGCATGACTTGGGTAAGGCAACGACCCCAGAGGACGAGTGGCCGGCTCATCGTGGGCACGAGCTGAGAAGCGTTGATCTGGTTCGTTCATTGAGTCGCCGTCTCCGTGTCCCGTCAGATTGCAGTGGACTGGGCATGTTGGTCGCCAAGTACCACACACACTGCCACCGGGCGCACGAGCTGCGAGCTAATACGCTGGTTGACCTGCTGTATAGCTGCGACGCATGGCGGAAGTCGGAGCGATTCGAGCAATTCCTGAGTGCCTGTGCATCAGACGCACGAGGCAGGGAAGGGTCTGCGGGTGTCGAATATCCACAAGCGGCCTTCCTGTCCAGAATGGCTGAAGCAGCGCGGGCGGTCGATGCTGGCGAGATAGCACGGAACTGCCATGACAAGAGCAAGATAGCCGATCGCGTGCGTCAGGCAAGAATAAGTGCCGTGAAGCGAGAGAAGAGAGTCTGAGCGCCGTCGCGTGGCTAATTGCCAAATATCGCTTTGTGAATTTGCATGGCCACCTAAAATGGCGCAAAGAAATGGAAGGATTGGAAAATGAAATTCGATAGTCTGCATGTCGGGAGAACGTACTACACCATCACTCGCGGAAAGATGGGAAACACAACACTCACCACAGTTTATATTCATCCGGTGACAGTGGTCAGCGTGGACTCTGTTAAGGAAACTGTTGTGGCGTCATGGAATGGCAATACACCCAAGACGTTCCGCAAACACCAGTATGGCAAATGGCGCAAGAGCAAACCGATGACGATTCGTTCTGCTATTGGAGCGGTCAGGCTTGCCACGCGAGAAGAGATCGCGGCAACCAAGGCGGAAGGTACGCCGAAATAATGGCTAATTCGACTCATCACCGCAGGTTCTCCTGTTTGAGTCATTTTTCGAGGATTGAATGATGCATAAGTCTGGCGATCTGATGCTATCCGGGGTGACTGGCTCCGGCGCGACGACATCTTTGAAGTCTTTGCAGGCACAGCTTCAAAGCGAGCAGATGGCGTTTGAGCGCAAGGCGGTATTGTCTGCTGCAGGGCTGACAGAATTGCCTGTCTTGCCGGAGGGCTGGCTCTATACGATCGGTCACGCTTATGGCGATCGCATCATCCATATCGAGTGTCCTGATCGCGGCGCGATGTCGATTGACTTCAAGTATCGCTGTTTCAGCACTGGTTGGCGAAATCCGGATCGCCTGGTCGAGATGCGAAGAAATATGCCGGCCGAGGCTGGCAGGCGGCACTCATTGCAGATGCGGTGAGTAGCTTCAAAGCGGTATGGGGAGAGGAATGAGTATGTTGAACACTGCTGCTACGCCGGTCGAACCATTGCATGGTAGGTGTGTGTCGTGCGCATCGTTCCGGGCGTCCAATGAGCGGGGATTCGGGCATTGCATCGGCAATGCTGGCGCGTTCAAAGAGATGACCGGCAAGTCTTTCTCTGCAGGCGCACCTGAAGGGCCTTCATTTCGCGTAAGAAAGCTTGATGGGTGTAGTCTGTGGCGTGCTGGTGCGGGTGGTTCTCATGGCTGAAAAAGCCATCTACCTGACCGACGATCGCGATCTGCCGAAAGACGAGCTGCGGACGCTGGTCATATTTCCAGGCGGGAATGGAGATTGGTACGTTCAGGTCGCGCCAGAGCATGGCCGCACTATGGAAGGTGTGCGTATCTGCACATCAGGAGGTGCTGCTTCTCAATGTCCTGGGCTTGGGGTCGCTATTGCCGAGGCGTACAGATCGATGATGGCATCACAAAACGGACAGCGCGAACACGTTCGTTCACGTTCTGATTTGGAAGATGAACTTTCTGCGTGGCATGAGCGCTTCCCGGAATTTGATTATCGTTTCGGGGCGCTCGTCAAGAAGGGGTAGGGATTGCAAATATGAGGAATGTAAAAACACCATTGCTGCAAGAGGCGGAGACACTACTGAACGCCCTACCAAAAGGCGGTCTCAAATTGTTTGCCGAGCAACTTGGGTGGTCTCATGGTCGAATCAGACTGATTGCGAAAGGCATGCAGCCAACAGGTAGCAGGTATATCGGCTCAGGGCATCAGCAGGTTCAGCGTGTGGTTTATGAGCTTCGGCGACTGGAAGCCGAAAAGAACACAAAGGGCGAGAAATGATAGTGAATATCAATCAGCGCATCAGGGCAAAACTCACCCAAAGTGGCAAGGATGTCTATCAGGCATACCTCGACCAGTTCCCGACATTCAGGTTCCCTGGAGAGGCCGCACAGATTCCTGATGTTCTGGAAATCCCACTTTGGGAATTCATGCAGATATTCGGGAATGTCCTGTTTATAGGGCAAACGGCAGCTCCTTTCACAGAAAACAACGAGTTAGAGATCCTGGAGGAATAGATGGAACACATTCAAATGACAGTAACCGTGGAGCAGGCGCAGGTCATCGCAGAGGCGACAGACCTGTTCGCAAGGCTCTCGATCGGTCAGATTGGCATGATTGCCGAGATGGTATCGATGGAAAAGATACCGAGGTACGCGCAGAACGGCCAGCCAAAACGGCAAGTCACGGCGGAAGTTTGTGACGCAGTGCGTAAAAAGGTTGAAGGAATTCTGAACGACATGGGCTACAGCGGCTTCGGCCATAGTCTCGGGGTGGGGAATGAGCATGTACCTGTTGCCGGGCATCGCGCCTATGAGGTGTCCAGGGTTCTGAAAAAGACACTGGCCGAACATCGAGAGCCGGCCCCAATATACCGTGGCGTCGACTATGACGGCCTGGTGATCCGATACACAAAAGACCCAATCCCAAAGGCAGTTGTCGTGGATAAAACACACAGCTAGAATACACAGACACCCCATACACCCGCCATGCCTCTCAACGATGCACACTCTGGCGGGTTTTTTTCGTCAAGAGAAACCACCAATTGCCAAAACCACTTTGGTAAATCGCACCATCAGTCATACTTATGCCGCGAGACATAAATAACAACTGTATGAGGCAATCAATGAAACCAACAGAACAAGAGCCGATTGAGATTCAGGGTGAAGGTCACTCTGGGCGCGAATCAAAGATCACCCACCCGGCGTATGCGCAGATCCGCGCCAGCCGAGTGAGCGGTCGAGCCAACCTGTACGGTTCTGAGTTCAGTCATCATCACTACATCACCATTACCGTTGCGCGCTCAGAGTTGAATCGCTCGTTGAGCCGTGACTGGCCGTTCGCTCGCGAAGACCTCATTGAGGTGTCGCTGTCAGAGGCGCAGTGGGCAACATTCGTCAGTACGCTCAACCACGGGACCGGTGTGCAATGCACCCTGTCTCGTCATAACGGCCAGTTGGTGCCCGGCATCCCAGACCCGAAACCGCAATCTGACCGTTTTGCGCAGGAAATGAAGACGGCGATGGCAGAGGTTCGAAACCGGCTCAAATCATTATCAGACGAACTGGACGGTCCGCTGTCCAAGACGAAAGTTGCCGAACTGAAAAAGACGCTGGGATGGCTGTCTGGCAAGGTCGAGGACAGCACGGTATTCGTGGCCAATCAGTTCGATGAGCACATGGAGGACACGACAGAGAAGGCCAAGATCGAGGTCAATGCCTATATCACCAACGCAGTACAGCGTGCCGGCCTGGATGCCATCGCGGAGAAGGGGATGTTGTCGCTGAATGATAGTAGTAAGGAGTAATCAAAATGTTGCGCATCACAGCAAACAAAAAACGCGAGAAGATAATTTCTTACCTCCAGTTACTTGAAGATGGGAAAAAAAGGTCTGAGAGCACAACAGAAGAAATAGAGCAGAAGTTGCTGGATTTCTTCATGGCAACCTCTCGTCCAACCAAAAGTGATAACGCTGGCGATGTATCTGACATCGTCTTTCATATCAATGCGAACCTTTTGGGAATAAATGTTGACGTTAGAACCGTCCAACAGAACACACTCTGGGCGGATGGAGGTCATCGGGAGAGCCAGTTAGGCAAAACGATCATGACTGAAAATGGAGGGGTGGTGCTGCTGGATATGGTTGGCCCGAACCTCCACACAAGAGAGTTTCTGGACACGCTTTTCCATGAGGCTGTACATGCGACCGGAGTAAAACTGGGGAGATGGCAGCATGGAAATCAACCAAGTCCGAATGATGGCTACAAGTTCTCCAGGGAATATCTCTTTGAAGAGGCGGTTGCAATCAAGGGAGCACTAGATCTGGCGGTATTGTTCAAGATTGAAAAAGCGAAGAATATCGATGCTTTTTTCAGGAGAACGTTGGATGCTGTAAAGAAATCGGGCCATGCAACAAATATTCAAGTGTCGCTAGACGGTGTTTACCGTCACGCAAGGATGGCATCGGAATTTCTGGCTAAATCGCCCACCTTATCGTCAATGTTTCAAAGAAGTTTGATTGAAAAGGTGAACGTGAATTTGATGGACTGGGTTCGTTACTGAATCAGTAGAAAGCGCAAAGATGGAAACCATTGAATACAACCCAGACAACCTCCCATCGGCAGACGCAGATAGGTGGACGCCCGTGCGGAATGGAGATATGTTCTGCTCACCGGCTTGTGGATGTAAATGCAAGCTGGCGGATTACGAACGTGCCGTGAAGGCAGCCGGCAACCTGGCGGCATTGCTTGGTGGAGGCTGGTATCCGAACGTCTGGGAAAATGGTGGCTGGCACTACGATGTCAGGAAAGGAAAGGCGACAGTTCTTTTCCGTGGCTTCGAAGCCAAGTATGTCGCAGAAATAGAAATCGACTACATCAGCAAATCGCATATCTTGTCCGTTCGAGAAGAAGATGAAGACCCAAGACGCGCTGTCAAGGCGCTGGTTTCGAGTCTGGGCGAAATCATTGCGCGCATCTCTCGTGCAAAAACATCTATCGCTTTGGAATCTCTGGCTATCGAGGACTTGAGCATCATAGGGGAGGCTGGCGCATGAAATCTTCCAAGAAGCGAGTATTCCGGCCGACCAAGCAGTTTTTCGTCATTATGGATGAGGCGGGGTATTGTCTGGGGTCGGATTATCCAATCGAAGGGCGCTTCTCGCGTACTGACTCGTCGAGGAGAATCGTCGCAACGCAAGGTGTGATGAGATTCAACAGCGGAAAAATAACGCGCTTCATTGGTCAGTTGAGATGGGAGGATACGATGATGCCCGTAAAGGCGCGTCCGGGGAAATTCATCCCTGCACAGGTTGTTCGAAAGCTGCGCGAATCAGCGCTGGATGACTTGGCTGCAGAAGGGCAAAAGCTCGGGATGTATTCGCCGTTATCCATGAATGAAACGCAGGTGTCCAATTGCCAGGCATGTCCTTCATGTGGACTTAAGATGGAATTGAAAGGTCAGGGATATTCCGATGACCTTGGGTGTGAGGTGAATCTATTCCATTGCGACAAATGTTGGACACAAAAAAGAGTCCCTGTTACGAATTTTGCGGCCGAATGCGACTGTGAAGTCGTTGATTCGCCCGTACGGAACGAATCGCAGATGGAGATTTTCAATGCCAGCAAGATTAGAGATTAAACGAAGTATCGCGCCAAACAACCTGTGGCACTGGATGGTCGTGTTCGACAACGGGCATATATTTGCCACTAGCGAAGAATCGTATGAGTCGCCAGAAGTTTGTGCAGCATCCGCATCGCTGTATGGGCTAGATTCACTGCATGCGGCCGAGCGTGCTGAAAAGCGTCATGCGCCAGATTCTGTGGCTCAGGCGGCCAGTAAGACTGCGATGGCAAATCCGGAATTCGATAGCGACGGCGATCCAACCGATGAGACGCTTGCGGCCATCGAAGAGTGGCAACCGGATTTCAATGATGACGGGCGCGATCCCTGGGCTGGATTCATGCAATTCTGCCGGGAAGCATGGAACGTCGACTACGGCGCAGTGCGCGAAGAGACGAGCGATGACGGCGAACAGCTCCTGAGTTTCATAACTGGCGGATGGTCGTCCAATGAAGCGGTGCAGGCGGCGATGATGGGAAACCTGATGTTTCGTGTGATGCGCTGGCATTCTTCGTATCGGGGCGGGACTGTCAAATATGTTGCACGATAGAACCCTTCCAGACTTGGTATTGCCTCTCAAACGCGAATACTTCGAACAAATCAAACACGGCGAGAAGCTGGAGGAGTTCCGGCTTTGCACTCCATATTGGGCAAAGCGCCTTGAGGGGCGAGAATATGGCCGTGTGGTACTCACCCTTGGCTACCCGTCCAGAAACGACACAGAACGTCGCATGGTTCGTCCTTGGCGCGGCTTCACCAAGCGCCGAATAACTCACCCCACTTTGGAGATGTGCCGGTCGATGTTTTTGCCATCGATGTCAGGGGAAATCTGTGATGGCAGAACTCACGAAGAAACAGTTTGACCTGATCGCCGACCTAATCAGCGCGAAGGAACCAACCAGGACAGCGGCCTTCATGGTGCTGGTAAGGGGTAAGGGGAATCAGGATGCAATCTCTGAAACAGGCCTATCCGCGCAGTCGGTCAGCAACACGCTCGGACGGTTTCGAAGGACGCACAAAGCGATTAGTTCTATTTATGGAAAATAAAGCTTTGTAAACGCAACGACGTGTATAGAATTTGCTCACTACTTAAACGAAAGGAAACAAAATGAGTATTGATCAAGCGGAATTCTCTACTGAAGTCCACCTCAATCCAGGCTCCATCAAGTCGGCGATGAAATCCGCAGAAGCAGGTTCACGCGATCTGTGGCAAGTCCCTCCGAGCAAGCTGAAGGTCATCGAGAACTTCAACGTCCGCAACAAAGATGAAGCCTACCATGCGCACATTCGCTGGCTGGCCGACTCCATGAAGGTAGAGGGCTTCTACCAAGACAAGCCGCTGGCTGGCTATGTGGCCGTGGAAGAAGGCGAACAGGTCATCTACGTCTATGACGGACACTGCCGACTGGAAGCGACGAACATCGCCATCAAAGAAGGTGCCGAGATCCAGAAGGTTCCGGTCGTCGTGAGCCAATCCGGCATTTCGATGGAAGACCTCGCGGTTGTTCTGGTTCGGGGCAACGGCGGCAAACCGCTTTCCCCATACGAAGTCGGAGAAGTCTGCAAGCGTCTGGTGCGCTACGGGATGGAAGTTCCGGAGATAGCCAAGCGTCTCGGATTCACTGAAACCTATGTGAACAGTATGCTGAGTTTGATGGCAAGCCCTTTGAAGCTGCGCCAAATGGTGATCAACGGCATCGTGGCAGCATCAACTGCCATCGAGATGATCGCAAAACATGGCGACAAGGCTCTGGCAAAGCTGCAGGAAGCACAGGAACGCGCTAATGCGGCCGGCAAAGATCGTGTCACCAACAAGCATATCGCTCCTGATCACGCCTTCAAGAAGGCGATCAAGAAATCTGCTGAAACCATGTTCACAGCCATCAACGAAGTGAAGGCCGACCCGGCATACGAGAAACTCTCTCCTTCCATCCGTGAAAAGCTGGAAGAGTTGCTCAAGGGGTTGAATAAGCCTGCTCAATAGTTCTGCGTCTTCAATCAGACACGAAGAGAAAAATGGGGCATCCGGATTTCCTGGTGGGTGTGCTACACTATGACCATACTTTGTGACCATAGGAGAGCGCAATGCAAACAGCCATCGCAGCAGGAGAATTCAAAGCGAAATGTCTACAGCTTCTCGACGACGTTGCCGAGACACGTG
>Ga0210041_1000385_pt1 | contig 50996 bp, 56 predicted proteins | sample CryGeymeta201503_FD_183973 | JGI IMG/M metagenome (GOLD analysis project Ga0210041, IMG submission 183973) | Groundwater microbial communities from Crystal Geyser aquifers in Utah, USA - Crystal Geyser metaG 2015-03 (SPAdes) (version 2) | ecosystem: Environmental > Aquatic > Deep subsurface >... | reverse complement strand
GCCGATCAAACACCCGCGGACTGCTCTTTTACCGTTTGGCTCAACAGGCTGTTGCCGCCGCCCCAGCGCCTTACAGTTCCATTATTCACGGCAAATCGCCGGTACGTGCGTGAAAGGGATACCCATTCTCTTTAAATGCCACTGTTCAATTTAAAGCATTTTCCCGAAACACTCAAACGCGCCACAAAAAACGACAGCCCCGAGAAGCGAGGCTGTAGTGACAAGTTTCAGAATTGTTACTTCTTGTCAGCCGCTTTCTTGCTGTCATCTTTCCTGGCAGCCTTGGCCTTGCCTTCAACCTTGGAGGGAGCTGCACCCCCGTTCACTGTCAGGTCGGCGCGCAGCTTGTCTACCGTCTTTTTACCGAAGCCCGGCACCCTGTCCAGTTCGTCCACCGACTTGAATGAGCCGTTCCTGGTGCGGTAATCGACGATCGATTTAGCCTTGACCGGACCGATGCCTTTCAGGGCTTCCAGCTCGACTTCGTTGGCGGTATTCAGGTTGACCTGACCGGCAAAAGCTGCGCCAGCAAAGGCGAAACAGGCGACCAGGATAAGCAACAGTTTTTTCATGAAAATCCCCTTGGGTTGATTTACGAAACAAATTTGCGGCCCTTGTAACGCCATCGCGTTAAGAGGGTAGCCGCAGATAATCCACATAACGCTCCACGCCCTGCTCCACGGTCAGGAACGACTCATTGTAGCCCGCCTTGCGCAGCGCGGATATGTCCGCCTGGGTGAAACTCTGGTACTTGCCCTTGAGCGCCTCCGGGAAAGTCACGTATTCGACCAGCCCCTGCGCCTGCATTTCGCCCAATGAAAGCGCCGCTTCGCCCTTCGCCTTGCGGCAAGCGTTCACCGCCGCCACGGCCACGTCGTTGAAGGGCTGGCTGTTGCCGGTGCCGAGGTTGAAGATACCGGATTGATCGAGGTGGTCGAGGAACCACATATTGACCTTGACCACGTCCTCCACCGACACGAAATCGCGCCGCTGCTCGCCGTTGGCGTAGCCGTCGCAGCCTTCGAACAGCTTGACCTTGCCTTCGGCCTGATACTGGTTGAAGAAATGGAAGGCGACCGAGGCCATGCGCCCCTTGTGCTGCTCGCGCGGGCCATACACGTTAAAGTAGCGAAAGCCGACGATCTGCGCGGTTTTGTGCTGCCACATGCGGCGCACGTACTGGTCGAAGAGGAACTTGGAATAGCCGTAGACATTCAGCGGCCCCTCGTGCTCGCGCGACTCGCTGAACACCGTACCGCCACCGTAAACGCTGGCCGAGGAAGCGTACAGCAAGGGCACCTCCTCATTCTGGCAATAGTCCAGCAGCGACACGGTATAGCGGTAGTTGTTCTCCATCATGTAGCGGCCGTCAGTCTCCATGGTGTCGGAGCAGGCGCCCTCGTGGAACACGGCGGCGACCTCGCCCTCGAACGCGCCGTCGAGAAACAGGTCGATGAAATCCTCCTTGTCCAGGTAATCGGCGATTTCGCAGTCGATCAGGTTCTTGAACTTGTCGGCCTTTTTCAGGTTGTCTACCGCGATGATGTTAGTCTCGCCGCGTTCGTTGAGAGCCTTGACGATGTTGGCGCCGATGAAGCCCATAGCGCCGGTAACGATGTAGTACATTTTTTTTCCTTTTTCTTGGCTATCAGCTGTCAGCGATCAGCTTTCAGCAAAATCGCGCGGTTCGCCGCGCACAAAAACACTTTAAAATTGCAGTCAGGCGCAAAATGCCGTGGCCGGCAGCAGTAACCGTGCAGGCTGACCCGGTAAGGGCATAAAACCAAAATGCTGGTAGAAACTGGCGGACGCAGCATCTTTCGCGTCTACGACAATTCCGGCCACCGCCAACATCGTGCTTGCGTTTGCCACCTTCTGACAGGCATCGGCCAGAAGAATCGACCCCAAGCCTTTTCCCTGAAATTCGGCATCAACGGCAAGCCGCCCAATTAGCGCCACCGGCACGGGATATCGGGGTAGCTTCTTCGCCAGCGATTCTGGCAATTCAGAGCAGCCTACACTACCGGCGCTCAGGGTAAAAAATCCCGCCAGATAGCGAGAGTCGCCTTCCGGCGTAGCCATGAATACCCGTGCCACATTTCGCCGGACATCCTGCGAGGCATAGCGGCGGATGTATTCATCGAGCAGGGGTTGCCCGCAACAGAAGGAAGTCGCGTCAACAGCCTTGTCGAATGAACGGATACAGTACAACGTCACCGAGCAACCTGCTCGGAATGACGCTTCATCGCCTTCTTCAATGCCAAGTTAGGTTTTACCGGCATATCAAGCGCTGCCAGGAATGCATGAAAATCTTCAGGCTTCAGGGTAATGCTCTCATTCTCCTGCACCACTTTCTCCGCAGAAGCCAGCGCGTGCGAAAGAACGAATTCCGAAACGCTGACATGCGCGTAGGTCGCCGCCTTATCGAGCAACTCGCGAGCATGCACGTCGCAGCGAATGTTGAGGCGGCTTTCCTTGACTGCCGTGTTTTCCATGCGAGGCTCCTTGAGGTTGATAATTCATATTGTGCGCCATTTGTGAGTACGCATCAAGGGGTATCAGACGTGGGTTATCTCTTTTACGCACTTTTGAGTTCGAGTGGCTGACAATGCAAGTCAGGAATATTGCTGAGTCGCTGGTCGTTAGTGAGTAATATGGCATCGAAATGGATGGCGCAGGCGGCGATGAGCGCATCGGGCAGTTTCAGGCGATGTTCGCGGCGCAGCGTGATCGTGGTTTCACGGATTGGCGCATCGAGTTCGATGCGGTGCATAGTGGCTAACAGATCGCGACAATGACCTTCGGTTTGCGGCTGCATCTTCGGCCATGAAAGCAACTCGATTTCAGTGATGACCGAATAGCCATATTGCCCAGGCGGAAAGGGCTGCGCCAGACGATTATCAAGCAGGTAAATCAATGCGTTGGTGTCGGGAACGTATCTCATGTCCACTCGCTATCGCGGATACGTCGTTGATAAGCGACTGCATCTTCATCGAATTGCAACGCCCCCTGGAACCGCGCAAGGTCGTGCGCCGGGTCAAGATTGGGCCAACTAGCGGCAAGGGGAGCCGCATTGGATTTAGTGGCCAGGTACTCCACAAAATCGAGCACCTCTGCTTTACGGCTTTCGTCCAGTTGGTGAAGGCGTTCAAGAATGCTGGTTTCTATGGCGGTATTCACGGCGTTCTCCCTCAGATCAACATTGATACGACATTTTGCGCGATACGGGTTTGCAATTCCAACTCACGTAAGGCGTAATGTAGGGTGCCAATAAGCGAAGCGCATTCGCACCGGATATTTTCATTCGGCGCAATAACGATTGCGCCCTACGAGCTTTGATACTTTGGCCGTGTTTCTTGGCTTCTGTAGACCCACCATATTTCATAGTTCACGCTTGCAACAGTGACGGCGTGCCGAAGATCAAGTATGTATTTATCAACATCCGTTGCCATTGTGCTCTAACGAATTTTCAAATCAACCATGTGACGGATACCCTATTTATTCAATTCTGCAATGAGTTCTTCGCGCTGCACCACCGCCGTACCCAGCTTGCCGACCACAATGCCGGCAGCGAGATTGGCGACGCGCACGGCCTCCGGCATGGCGGAGCCGCCCGCCAGCATCACGCCCAGGGTGGCGATTACGGTGTCGCCTGCGCCGCTTACGTCGTAGACTTCGCGCGCCAGGGCATGTTCGTGCACCGTGCCCGCTTCGCGATAGAGCGTCATTCCCTCTTCGCTGCGGGTCACCAGCAATGCCTGCAAATCGAGGTCGTGGCGCAGTTGCTGCGCTTTCTTCGCCAGTTCTTCCTCGGTTTTCCAGCTCCCCGCCACCTCGCGGAATTCGCCGCGATTGGGCGTCAGCAGGGTGGCTCCACTATATCGCGCGTAATCGTCGCCCTTGGGATCGACCAGTACCGGTTTGTGCAGGGCATTGGCCAGCTCGATCATCTGGCGGATATGGGTCAACCCGCCCTTGCCGTAGTCGGACAGGATCACCACATCGGCGTCGGCCAGCATTTTCTCGAAATCCGCCAGCTTGCTGAGCAGCACTTCGTGGCTCGGCGTAGTCTCGAAATCGATGCGCAGCAACTGCTGCTGCCGCCCGATCACGCGCAGCTTGATGGTAGTATCCAGGCCCGCGTCGCGGTGCAGCACCACGTTGACGTTCTCGTTGTGCAGCAGGCGGGCCAGGCTGTCGCCCGCCTCGTCCTTGCCCGCCACCGACAGCAGGGAAACTCTGGCGCCCAGCGCCGCAGCATTGCGCGCCACGTTGGCGGCGCCGCCCGGACGCTCCTCGGTGCGACCGACATGCACCACCGGCACCGGCGCCTCGGGCGAGATGCGGCTCACCTCGCCGAACCAGTAGCGGTCGAGCATGATGTCGCCGACGATTAGAACGCGGGCATTTTCGAAGTTAGGTAGCATAAGTTCCAATTCTTTCACCACAGAGACACAGAGGCACAGAGAAAACCTGAAGATTTCTTCGGTTTTGAATTTCTCTGTGTCTCTGTGCCTCTGTGGTTAGTCCTTACAAGCGTCCAATGGCGAAATACTCAATCCCATGAGCACGCACATCCTTCGGATCGTACAGATTGCGGCCGTCGAAGATCACCGGGTTCTTGAGTTTGGCTTTGAGCGCGGTGAAATCCGGCGCGCGGAACACTTGCCATTCGGTAACGATAGCCAGGGCATCCGCGCCTTCCAGCGCCTCCAATTGCGTATCCACCAGTTTCAGGCGGGGATCGTTGCCGAAGATTCGCGTGGCCTCGTGCATCGCCACCGGGTCGTACGCTGTCACGGTGGCGCCGCGTTCCCACAGTCCCTTGATCAGCACGCGGCTGGGCGCGTCGCGCATGTCGTCGGTGTTGGGCTTGAAGGCGAGGCCCCACAGGGCGATGTTCCTGCCGCTAAGGTCGTTGCCGAATCTGGCGGTGATCTTGTCGAGCAGCACTTCCTTCTGACGCTCGTTAGCCGCTTCCACGGCATTCAGGATTTTCAGCTCGCTGCCGTATTCCGTGGCGGTGCGCTGCATGGCCTGCACGTCCTTGGGGAAACAGGAACCGCCATAACCGCAACCGGCGTAGAGAAAATGGTAGCCGATGCGCGGGTCGGAGCCGATGCCGTGGCGAACGTTCTCGATGTCCGCACCCATTTTCTCGGCCAGCAAGGCCAGCTCGTTCATGAACGAGATGCGCGTGGCGAGCATGGCGTTGGCGGCGTACTTGGTGAGCTCGGCGGACTTGATGTCCATCACGATCAGGCGGTCGTGGTTGCGGTTGAAGGGCGCGTACAGCGCGCGCATCAGCTCCACGGCACGGGCATCGTCGGCACCGAGCACGATGCGGTCGGGGCGCATGAAATCGTCCACCGCAGCGCCTTCTTTCAAAAATTCTGGATTCGAGGTGATGCTGAATTCGAGCTGGGCGCCACGCTTGCTCAATTCTTCCTGGACTGCGGCACGGACTTTATCGGCAGTTCCCACCGGCACCGTGGACTTGTCCACAATCACCTTGTATTCCTGCATGTGTCTCCCGATGGCGCGCGCGGCGGCGACCACGTATTGCAGGTCGGCGGAGCCGTCCTCGTCCGGCGGCGTGCCCACGGCGATGAACTGGATCGCGCCATGCTTTGCGCTCTCGGCCACGTCGGTGGTAAAACGCAGGCGGCCTGCCTCCACATTGCGCCTGACCATATCTTCCAGGCCCGGTTCAAAAATCGGGATGCCGCCCTGCTTGAGGATGTTGATCTTGTTGGCATCCACGTCCAGACACAATACGTCGTTGCCCACTTCCGCCAGGCAGGTGCCTGTCACCAGGCCCACATAGCCGGTGCCGATCACGCTAACTTTCATTGCTTCACTCCGTTAATTTCGAAATTGATTTGCTGTAAAACCCGTAAGGGATCGGCCGCCTTGGTAATGGGTCGGCCAATCACCAGATAATCCGAGCCGAGACGGATTGCCTCGGCGGGCGTGACAATCCGCACCTGGTCGTCCTGCGCAGCGTTCGCCGGACGGATGCCGGGCGTCACCAGGCAGAAATCATCGCCCAGCGCCTGTCGCAACGCTTGCACCTCCTGCGCGGAGCACACCACCCCATCCAGGCCGCTGGCCTGCGCCAGCCTCGCCAGCCGCAACACCGTTTCGCGCGGTTCGCCGGGTATGCCCAATTCATTCAAATCCGCCTGCCCCATGCTGGTCAGCACCGTCACCGCGATCAACTTGGGCCGTGAGGCCACGCCCTCCAGGGCTACACGCGCCGCTTCCATCATGCGTCGCCCGCCCAGCGCATGGACATTGACCATCCACACGCCAAGCTGGGCTGCTGCTTTGCAGGCGCTTGCCACGGTGTTGGGGATATCGTGGAACTTCAAGTCGAGAAAAACCTCGAATCCACGCTGAATAAGCGTTTCCACCAGCGCTGGACCGCAGGCGGTGAACATTTCCTTGCCCACCTTGAGCCGGCACAGCCTGGGGTCAAGTCTGTCCACCAGCGCCAGGGCATCCTCCTGGGCGGCGAAATCAAGGGCGACGATAATTCTGGGATTGTTCATGATTACATCAAGTCCTGCATACTGGCCTTGACCAGCACTTCGATTTCCTCGCTGCGACGCGGCGGATAGGTTTCCCACTTGCCGCAGGCGGGGCAATGCCAGAAATACTGGCGCGCTCTGAATCCGCAATTCTCGCAGCGATACAACGCCAGTCCGGCGGAGTGCTGATGAATCAGGTTATGCACCAACTGCAAATCCTGCCTGCGCGCGGTAGGTGTCTCCATCAGGAGCGCCTCCAGCAACCGGTCGAGGCCGCGCATAGTGGGATTACGTCGCAACTCGTCGCGCGCCAGCTGGTAGGCGACTTGCGGCCCCTCGGTTTCCAGTACGGCCTGGAAGATCACGTTCAGCATATCCAGCGAGCCATAGCGAGCCAGGTAGCCGCGCAGCAAATCCAAGCCTTCGGCGAACCGGGCTAGCGTGCGATAGCTCGCCAGAAGGCGCTCTGCCACCAGAGCGAGATGTGCCGGATTTTGCGTTTCGACTCGCTTCCAGCACTGGATCGCAGCCTCGTGCCGCCCCTCGGCGATTTCGATGTCGCCATGCAGGATATTGGCGCGCACGCTGTCGCGATTCACCCGCAGCGCTTCATCCAGATGCTCGCGTGCTGCGGCATGGTCGGAATGGGCAATCTCGCTGGCTGCCAGTTCACAATAAAAATGAGCGATCTCGACTTGGTAGGAGCGGCTGGAAATCTCGCCCAGCCTACGCGCCGCCTCAACGGCCTTGAGCCAATCCTTTTCCAGCACATAGATTTCCAGCAGGTATTTCAGTGCCCCACTGGAGTAGCGGGTTTGCTGCAACTCGCTAAAAACCTGCTCGGCACGATCCAGCAAGCCCGCTTTCAGATAATCCTGACCCAGTTCGTTCATCGCGGTCAGTCTCTTTTCCTCTTCCAGGTCGGTGCGCTCCAGCAGGCTCTGGTGCATGCGGATGGCGCGCTCCACTTCGCCGCGTCGGCGGAACAGGCTGCCGAGCGCAAATTGCAGTTCGACCGTTTCGTTATCGGCCTTGGCGATTTCGATGAACGCCTCGATTGCCTTGTCGGTCTGCTCGTTGAGAAGGAAGTTCAGCCCCTGGAAATAGGAGGCGGGCAGCCTGCGCGATTCGGACAGGACATGCTTGATATCGATCCGCGCCGCCATCCAGCCCAGGCTGAAGAACAACGGAAAAGTCAGGAGCCACCAGTATTCGAATTCCATATTTATGGGTTATCGGTAATAGGTAGGCGGTCAGGGGTGAACATCACTCATTGCTCTTGACCGCTTGCGCCTTGGCCCGAATTTCCTTTTTAAGGGAAAAAATATCGCGCCGCTGCCTGAATATAAAGCCCAGGCTGGCCGCCACGCCAACCGCAACCCCGGCCAGGAAAAACACCAGAATCACCAGAACCAGCGACGCCTGCCACTGGTATCCCAGATAATAATGAACCACGACGGCGTCGCTATTCTTCACCGCAAAACCCAAGGCCAGCAGGAACAGAACGAAGCCAAGCAACCAGGACAAGTAGCGCATTGTTATTCCTAAAGCAATTAGCTGTCAGCCATCAGCTTGAACCTAAAAACGGCATTTTTTAACCACGGAGTCTGTAGATCGGCGGAGCCGATCTACCTGGCTGATGGCTGACAGTTGATGGCTGAAAGCTAATCACCAAGAAAAAGGCGGCATGATCTTTCGATTATGCCGCCGTTCCTTCCGATCCGTCAGTAACTCGACTTCCTCGATTTAAATGGCATCAACCCGCTCGCGCAATTCCTTGCCGGCCTTGAAGTGAGGCACGTATTTTTCAGGTACGCTCACCTTGCCGCCGGTTTTGGGATTGCGCCCAACCCTGGGTGGCCGGTAATTCAGGCTAAAGCTGCCGAATCCCCGGATCTCGATCCGCTCGCCCTGGGACAAACTTTCTCCCATTGCGTCAAGGATCGTCTTCACCGCCAGCTCTGCATCCTTGGTTACCAATTGCGAGTAACGCATTGCCAGCTTCGAAATCAGCTCCGATTTTGTCATAAGCTTCGACCTTCCGAGGTTGAACCCAGACAATCCATTAGGCGGCTCTGCGAGCCTACGCGAGCGCTGACGGACGCTTTGCGGTCATTTTTTGCCGCTTGCTCGTCGTCCATGGAACAACCATGGACTCCTCCCAAGCAACAAAACTGCCTCGCAAATCGCCTCGCCATCATCTCGCGTCCCAACGAATTATCTGGGTTTGATTGTTATTGGCCAGTTTGCTTCGTATCCATCTTGGCCTTCAACAACGCTCCAAGGTTGGTGGTACCCGCAGCGCCGGTATCGCTAGACGCCATCTTCTGCATGGCATCGGCCTCGTCCGCCATATCCTTGGCCTTGATGGACAAGTTGATGTTGCGGTTCTTGCGATCGATATTGATGATCTTGGCCTCGACTTCGTCGCCTTCCTTGAGGTGAGTGCGGATGTCCTCGACACGGTCGCGAGACACTTCGGAAGCGCGCAGGTAGCCTTCCACTTCGCCGTCGAGAGTAATGACTGCACCCTTGGCATCTGCCGACTTGACGATGCCCTTGACGATGCTGTTCTTGTCGTTAACGGCGACATAATTGCTGAACGGATCGCCTTCCATCTGCTTGATCCCCAGGGAAATGCGCTCGCGCTCGGCGTCAATCGCCAGCACCATGGCTTCGACTTCATCGCCCTTCTTGTAGTTGCGCACCGCCTCTTCGCCCGGCATATTCCAGGACAGGTCGGACAAGTGCACCAGACCGTCGATGCCACCCGGCAAGCCGATGAACACGCCGAAGTCGGTGATGGACTTGATCTGGCCGGAAACTTTGTCGCCCTTCTTGTGGGTAACGGCAAAATCATCCCAGGGATTGGATTTGCACTGTTTCATGCCGAGGGAAATACGGCGGCGCTCTTCGTCGATTTCCAGAATCATGACTTCGACTTCGTCGCCCAGCTGCACCACTTTACCCGGATGCACGTTCTTGTTGGTCCAGTCCATTTCGGAAACGTGTACCAAGCCTTCGATGCCCTGCTCGATCTCGACGAAAGCGCCATAGTCGGTCAGGTTGGTCACCTTGCCGAACATGCGGGTGCTCTGCGGGTAGCGGCGGGACAGGTTGACCCACGGGTCGTCGCCCAGTTGCTTGACGCCCAGGGAGACACGGTTCTTCTCCTGATCGAACTTGAGCACCACGGCTTCGATTTCATCACCCACAGCCAGTACTTCGGAAGGATGCTTGACACGGCGCCAGGCCAGGTCGGTGATGTGCAGCAGACCGTCGACACCGCCCAAATCCACGAACGCGCCGTAGTCGGTGATGTTCTTGACGATACCCTTGACCACCATGCCCTCTTTCAGGTTGCCCAGCAATGCCTGACGTTCGGCGCCCAGGCTCTGCTCCAGCACAGCCTTGCGCGAAACCACCACGTTGTTGCGCTTGCGGTCCAGCTTGATAACCTTGAATTCCATTTCCTTGTTTTCGTAGGGGGTAGTGTCCTTGACCGGACGAATATCCACCAGCGAACCCGGCAGGAAGGCGCGAATGCCATTGACCATCACGGTCAGGCCGCCCTTGACCTTGCCATTGACCATACCGCTGACCAGCGTGCCCTCTTCCATGGCTGCTTCCAGATCCAGCCAGGCGGCAACGCGCTTGGCTTTCTCGCGTGACAGCTTGGTCGAACCATAGCCGTCTTCCAGCATTTCGATCGCCACTTTGACGAAGTCGCCCGGTTTTACTTCGATTTCGCCCTTGTCGTTCTTGAATTCGTTGGCGTCGATGACGCTTTCGGATTTCAGGCCGGCATTGACCACCACGCTGTCGTTATCGACACGCACGACCTCGGCGGTAATCACCTCGCCGGCGCGCATTTCCTGGTGGGACAAGCTCTCTGCGAACAGGGAGGCAAAACTTTCGATGTCTGGTGAAACGGAAGGGGAAGCAGTAGTCATTGTTTAAAAAACCTGAAAAAGCCCGGCTGTCGCCCGGATGGCAAAAGCAACGGGGTTAGTTATCACCCACCAGAAGTTTCTTACAGCCTGAAATGGGAAACATGCCGCGAAAGAAATGTTTCAGCCAACCGACAAAACTGTAGGAGCTAGAGGCGCCTATCGGACACAAACCTGCTTGAACCGCGCCAGCACCTCGTCCACCGCTTCGACAATGGTCATGGAACTGGTATCCAGCAGACTGGCATCCGCACATTTTTGCAATGGGGCCACGCTCCGCGCGCTGTCGCGCTCATCGCGTTGCCTGATGTCATGCAAAATCTGCGCGATATTAGCATGAGTTCCTTTTTCCATCAACTGTTTATACCGGCGATCGGCGCGCACCTCAGCGCTGGCAGTCAGGAATATTTTAAGCATCGCACCAGGGAACACCACCGAACCCATGTCGCGACCGTCCGCAACCAGCCCCGGAGCCTTGTGGAAGGCGCGCTGCAGATCAAGCAGCGCCGCACGCACACGGGGATAAGCGGCGATACGTGAGGCGCCATTGCCGCACTCTTCGGTGCGAATCGCATCCTCCACCTGCTCGCCATCCAGCCACACCTCACTGCCCTCGAAACGAATGACCAACCCTTCCGCCAAGCGCGCCAATGCCTCTTCGCCGTCGAAGGACACGCCCCGCTTGTCCGCCGCCAAGGCAAGCAGCCGGTACAGCGCCCCGCTATCGAGGTAATGGAATCCAAGCTTCTCAGCGACCAATTGGGCCACCGTGCCTTTGCCGGAAGCGGATGGGCCGTCGATGGCGATAACCGGAATTTCAGGTGAGGGGTTGGTCATTGCGAATCCCACCATCAGGCCATTTTCGCTATTGAGCTTAAGCGCTCGAAATAGTCGGGAAAAGTCTTGGCGACGCACTTTGGATCGTTGATGCGCACCGGCACATCGCCCAGCGCTATCAGGGAAAAGCACATCGCCATGCGGTGATCGTCGTAGGTGTTGATCGAGGCGTGAGGCACGAGGCGTGAGGCGTGAGGGGGAGTGACACGAATGTAGTCTGCACCCTCCTCTACGGTCGCGCCGACCTTGCGCAGTTCGGTCGCCATGGCGGTGATGCGGTCGGTTTCCTTGACGCGCCAACTGGCGATGTTGCGTAGCGTGGTCGCCCCCTCGGCGAACAGGGCCGCCACCGCCAGGGTCATCGCTGCGTCGGGAATGTGGTTGCAGTCGAGGTCGATGGCTTTGAGCTTGCCGCTACCGCTGGCTTCGATCCAGTTGTCTCCCATTTCGATCTTCGCGCCCATCAGCGCCAGCGCCTCGGCAAAGCGCACGTCGCCCTGGATGCTGGCTTTGCCCACGCCTTCGACCCGCACCGGCCCACCGCCAATCGCGCCGGCGGCGAGGAAATAGGAAGCGCTCGAAGCATCGCCCTCGACATGGATCGCGCCAGGGCTGCGATACGCCTGTCCGGCGCGGATAGTGAACGCCTGCCAGCCTTGGCGCTCGACCTCGACGCCGAAGCGGCGCATCAGGTTCAGGGTGATCTCGATATAGGGCTTGGAGGTCAGTTCTCCCACCACCTCGATGGTCACCTCCTGCCGCGCCAGCGGGGCGGCCATCAGCAAGGCGGTGAGGAACTGGCTGGACACGTTGCCGCGCACCTGAACCCGGCCTGATGCCTTGATCTCTGCCGGCTTGATGATGAGCGGCGGGTAGCCTTCGTTGCCGAGATAGGCGACATCCGCGCCGAGGCTCCGCAGGGCATCGACCAGGTCGCCGATCGGCCGCTCGTGCATGCGCGGTACGCCGCTCAACCGATATTCGCCGTGAGACAGCGCCAGAGCGGCGGTCAGCGGACGAAAAGCGGTGCCGGCGTTGCCCAGAAACAGGTCGGCCAGCTTCACCGGAAACTCGCCGCCCACACCCTCCACCCGGTAATCCCGGCTATCGCCGTGCTGCGTCCAGTTGACGCCCAGTTGCTTGAGTGCAGCCAGCATGTGCCGGGTGTCGTCGGAGGCCAGCAGGGCCTTGACCTCAGTGGCGCCCTCGGCCAGCGCCGCCAGCAGCAGGGTGCGGTTGGAAATGCTTTTCGAGCCGGGGAGCAGAACGGTGCCGCTAACACGGGGAATGGGGGCGAGATCGAGATAGTCCATGGACACAAATTAAGAAAAGTAGGGTGGGTGGAGCGTAGCGATACCCGCCATTACGGTTGGTAATTATGATGGGTATCGCTACGCTCCACCCATCATACGTTCTCCGCAGTTCAATCAGTTTTTTTCAAAGCCCACGCATTTCTTGCCTGGCTGGCGTGGTTAAAAATCCCCTCCAGCGCCGCGCCATCACCCTGCTCCAGCATGGCGTACAGACGGGCTAGCTGCGCTTGGTAGACTTCGAGCTCCTTGAGCAGCGCCGTGCGGTTGGCCAGGCAGATGTCGCGCCACATTTCCGGCGAGCTGCCGGCGATCCGGGTGAAATCGCGGAAGCCGCTGGCGGCGTAGCTGAACAGCTCCTCGCTGTCGCTGCGCGAAGCGATGTCTTCGACCAGGGCGAACGCCAGCAGGTGCGGCAGATGGGAAACTGCGGCGAAGACCTCGTCGTGGGCCTGCGGCGTCATTTCCCTGACCGTCGCCCCGCAGGTCTCCCATAGTGCGCGCACCGTGCTCACTGCCGCAGGGTCGATTTCGGGCAGGGGCGTGACCACCACATTGCGGCCCCGATACAGCTCGGCACTGGCGGCAGTCGCCCCGCTTTTTTCGGCGCCGGCAATCGGATGAGCCGGCACGAAGCACGCCAGGTGGCCCGGCAAATGCTGGTGAGCCAGCGCCACCACATCGCATTTGGTACTGCCGGCATCGGTAACGATAGTCTGCGCCGACAGATGCGGAGAAATCGACGCCATCACCGCCGCCATCTGCCCGACCGGGACGGCCAGCATCACCAGACCCGCATCTTGCACCGCGCTGGCAACATCAACCGCAACCCGGTCGATCACCCCGAGACGCAGCGCTTCCTCCAGATTTCCCGCAGAGCGCCCGACACCGACGATTTCCCGCACCGCTCCAGCCTCGCGCAAGGCCAGCGCGAAGGAGCCACCGATTAATCCGACGCCGAAGATGACAAGTTTATTAAGCTGGAAACCCACATCAAGCCTAGATCGTCCTGCCGATTGCCCCGGCAATCGCGCCCAGACTGACCATCAGGTCTTTCAGCTCCTGCGGAGTCAGCGCTTGATCGGCATCGCACCAGGCCTCGCAGGGGCTGGGGTGCATTTCCACCAGCAGGCCGTCGGCACCGGCGGCGATGGCCGCGCGGGAGAGCGCCGGCACCATCCACGCCTTGCCGCCCGCATGGGAGGGATCGATGATCACCGGCAGGTGGGTTTCCTTCTTCAGCACGGGAATCGCGGTCACATCCAGCACGTTGCGATAGTAGGTTTCGAAAGTGCGGATGCCGCGCTCGCAAAAGATGATGTTGTGGTTGCCGCCGGCGGCAATATATTCCGCCGCCATCAGCCATTCGGAAATGGTTGCCGACATGCCGCGCTTGAGGATCACCGGCTTGTTGACCTTGCCGACTTCCTTGAGCAGATCGAAATTCTGCATACTGCGCGTGCCGATCTGGATCACATCGACATCGTGTTTCATGAAGGTATCGAGTTGTCGCGCATCCATCAGTTCGGTGACGATAGGCAGATTGTATTTTTCGGCTGCCGTGCGGAACATCTTCAGGCCTTCCTCGCCATGTCCCTGAAAGGCGTAGGGGCTGGTACGCGGCTTGAAAGCGCCGCCACGCATCAGGCGGCACCCTGCGTCATGCACTCCCTTTGCCGCCGCAGCCATTTGCTCCGGCGTTTCCACCGAACACGGTCCGGCGATGATCTGCACCTGCTTTCCACCCAGCGGAATGCCCTTGATGTCGATGATGCTGTCGGCCTTGTGCCATTCCCGCCCAACGATTTTGTAGGGCTTGACGATGTGCATGGCCTGTTCGACGCCCGGTAGGGCTTCGAAATACTCCTGCTCCAGCTTGCGCTCGTCGCCGATGGCGCCGATCACGGTGCGCTCGGTGCCGCGCGAAATATTGACGTCCAGGCCGGCTTCCCTGATTTTTTTGACGACGCCGTCGATCTGTTGTTCGGTTGCCTCGTTGCTCATTACGATGATCATTTTCCCAACTCCTCAAGTGCCCGTTCCAGGGCCTGTAAAAATACGCTATTTTCGCCTTCCAGCCCGACGCTGACGCGCAGGTGTTCAGGCAACCCATAATTGGCGACCGGTCGCACAATCACACCCTGCTTCAGCAGACTGAGATTGATCGCGGCAGCATCGCCCACCCGTACTGCGACGAAGTTGCCGTAGGAAGGAATCCAAGCCAGCCCCAAACGCTTGAAGCCCTCCGTCAACTGCACCATGCCGGCGCGGTTGATTGCCAGACATTCGTCGAGAAAGGCAACATCCTGCATCGCCATCACCGCCGCCGTCTGGGCCAGGCTGTTGACGTTGAACGGCTGCCGCACCCGGTTCAGCATATCCGCAACCGGCGTGCTCGCCAGCGCATAGCCCACGCGCAAGCCTGCCAGGCCGTAAGCCTTGGAGAAGGTGCGGGTGACGATCAGATTCGGAAAGCGTTTCAGCCAGCCGACACTGTCGCTTTTCATCGCATCGGGCAAGTATTCGGTGTAAGCCTCGTCCAGCACCACCAGGACATTTTCCGGCACGCGCTCGATCAGTCCCAGCAGTTGCACGGGATCCAGCAGCGTGCCGGTGGGGTTGTTGGGATTGGCGATAAACAGGAGACGCGTATCCCCCTCGATGGCCGCCAGCAACGCCTCGGGGTCATGGCCGAAATCCTTGGCCGGTGCCTCGATACCGCGCGCGCCGACCGCCTGTGTCGCCAGCGGGTAAACGGCGAAGGCATGTTGGCTGTACACTGCGGAGGACTGCGGCGTCAGAAAGGCGCGCGCCGCCAGTTCCAGCACGTCGTTGGAACCGTTGCCCAGAACGATCTGCGGAAGTCCGACACCATGCCGTTCCGCCAGTGCGGTTTTCAGCGTGAAGCCGTTGCCATCCGGATAGCGCGCAATCTCCATGATCGCATTCTCGATCGCCGCCAGCACGCGCGGACTGGCGCCAAGCGGGTTCTCGTTGGACGCCAGCTTGACGATATCGCTTTCCTGCAGGCCCATTTCCCGGGCCAGCTCGGCAATCGGCTTGCCCGGCTGGTACGGTGCAATGGCGCGGATGTAACCCGGTGCTAGTTTGCTCAAAGCCATCTCAAGAATCAATCAACCTATCTGTCGCTTCAAATTACTGTAAAAGTTTTCATGCGAACCCAAGCTTAACAATACCAGTTCCTGTGGCTGTTCCTTACTGGGCAGAAGCCCGTAAGACAATAAAATATCCTGCTTATTCATCTTGAATTTAAAGACAAATATCCCAGCCAAGTCGCCCTTCTTTTCTTCCCCAAGAGTGGGATCATCAGCAATTTTTCTGATTGCTTCATCCACCGTCTTTTTTTCCGTGGCAAAAAGTTTTTTGACGACTTTATTGAAAGTCGGCGTATCCAGTACTTTCAGCGCCATCACGCACCGAATCTATATTCGGCAAGTGGGCCTGCTTTGGCCTCTTCAACGGCCAGCAGCGTATCTTTAATGAATTGAACCGGCAGTTCCGGGTTGTCTTCCACGGCCTTTCCCAATCGGGCCCAATGCTCAATTTGTTTTGGCACTGAGCGGTGCTTTGCAGCAGCATGTGTCTTTGCGATTTCAACTAATTCATCCGATAATTTCAGTGCAATTGCCATGATGGCTCCTTTGTCAGATGCGCTTACCCTACACCGCTAGGCATCAATATAATACCTTTAGCAACCTTATAACACCTTAGCACTCCGAAACCAACCCCTATTCAGCCTATCTGTAGGGGCTGTCCATGGATAACTTGGACAATTATGGGTGTGCTGGCGGGATGCGATGCAAGGCGCCGGGCGCGCCGCATGGCCGTTCCCTTCAAGCGCCCGACAACACCGCAGCGCGCCCGTCAGTGCGGCCAGAATGTTCAAGTTATTCATGGACAGCCCCTTAGTCGCATCGGCACGTCTTGTGCCCATGAAACATACCCGTCCACCAAACTCAAAGCACCGCCACAGGATAGGAGCCGAGGATTTTCAGGAAAGCGGCCTTGCCAGCAAGCTCGGACAACGCTAGCGCAAGCTTTGCATCCTGACGATGTCCTTCCACATCCACGAAAAACACATATTCCCAAAGCCCCGAGCGAGAAGGCCGGGATTCCAGCTTGGTCATACTCACTTCATGCTGGGCGAGAGGGGTCAACAGCTCATAAACCGCGCCCGGACAATTCCTGACGGACATCGCTAATGAGGTTTTGTCCCGACCGGATGGCGCGGCATCATGCGGGCCAATCACGAGAAAGCGGGTGGTATTATCGGGCTTGTCCTCAATGTTTTCCGCCAGCTTTTCCAGCCCGTAATGCGCTGCGGCAGACTCGCCCGCAATCGCCACCGCCACGCCATCCTCAGCGGCCAGACGCGCCGCTTCAGCATTGCTCGCCACCGGCACGCGCTCCACGCCCGATAGATTTTGATTGAGCCATTCATGGCATTGAGCGAGGGATTGTGCGTGTGAATAGACTTTTTCTGCCTTGCCCGTTGCCCCCGGCTTGCGCAGCAAAAACTGGTGTACCCGCAGATCGACCTCGCCACAGACCTGGAGAGGTGTTTGCAAGAGCAAATCCAGCGTAGTGCCGACGGCACCGCCCGTGGAATTTTCCACCGGCACCACGCCGTAATCCGCCAGCCCCGCTTCCACTTCGCGGAACACTTCGTCGATTGAGGCGCAGGGACGAGTTAATGCGGCGCAACCAAAATGCTTGATGGCCGCCGCCTGGGTAAAGGTGCCCTGCGGCCCGAGAAATGCCACTGACAGCGGCTTCTCCAAAGCCAGACAGGCCGACATGATTTCGCGGAACAAACGCACCACCGTTTCACCCGACAACGGGCCGGGGTTGCTCTCCTTGATCCGGCGCAGCACCTGCGCCTCGCGTTCCGGGCGATAAACCGTGCCGTTCTTCAGCGCGCCGATGGCCTGGGCATGTTCGGCGCGACGATTGACGAGCTTCAGCATCTCGTCGTCGATCACATCGATGCTGGCGCGGTGCCGAGAAAGTTCGTCAGCCATGTTTCCGCTCGAACTCGCGCATGAAGTCCACCAGGGCTTTTACCCCTTCCAGCGGCATGGGGTTGTAGATCGAGGCGCGCATCCCGCCCAGCAGACGGTGGCCCTTTAGTTGCGCCAGACCGCGCGCCTTGGACTGCTTGAGGAATTCTTCGTCCAGCGCCGCATCCTTGAGAGTGAACGGCACATTCATGCGCGAGCGACTGTCTTTTGCCACCGGGCAATGGTAAAAATCGCTGCTGTCCAGGTAATCGTAAAGCAGCGCGGCCTTGGCGTTGTTGCGTTTGTCCATTTCCGCCAGCCCGCCGAGGCGCTTCAGCCACTTGAACACCAGACCGGCGATATACAGCGAATAGGTGGGCGGGGTGTTGTACATCGAGTCGTGGTCGGCATGGATCTTGTAGTCGAACATCGTCGGCGTGCCCGGCAACGGCTGGCCGATCAGGTCTTCGCGCACGATCACGATGCACAGGCCCGCCGGGCCGATGTTCTTCTGCGCGCCGGCGTAGATCAGGCCGAAGCGGGAAACATCCAGCGGGCCGGACAGGATGTTGGAGGACATGTCCGCCACCAGCGGCACATCGCCGGTTTCCGGGATCCAGCGGAATTCCACGCCGCCGATGGTCTCGTTCGAGGTGTAATGGACGTAGGCGGCATCCCGGCTCAAGCGCCATTTATCCTGGGTCGGCGCATAGCTGAATTTGGCATCGGCCGAACTGGCGGCAACGTTCACCGTGCAGTATCTTTCCGCTTCCTCGATCGCCTTGCCCGACCAAACCCCGGTATTGACGATGTCCACGGTTTTTTTGCCGCGCAGCAGATTCATCGGCACCATGGCGAACTGGCTGGAAGCCCCGCCCTGCAGGAACAGCACCTTGTAGTTGGCGGGGATACCCATCAACTCGCGCAGATCGGACTCGGCCTGGGCGGCAATGCCCATGAATTCCTTGCCGCGATGGCTCATCTCCATAACCGACATGCCGCAGCCCTGCCAATTAAGCATCTCGTCGCGCGCCTGCTCCAGGACTTCCTCCGGCAATGCGGCGGGGCCGGCGCTAAAATTGTAAATTCTTTCCATGTAAAACCTTAATCAAAACAGTAGGTCGGGCACTCCGTGCCCGACAAACCCGAACTCACAACACATTCAACTTATTTGTTGGGCACGGAGTGCCCGACCTACATCACTGCGTCTGTGTCTTCCGTATCCGCTTCCACCACCCGTTCCAGCCCGATCAACTTCTCGCCCTTGTCGAGGTTGATCAGGGTCACGCCCTGAGTGGCGCGACCCATCTCGCGGATTTCGCTGACGCGGGTGCGGATCAGCACGCCGCCGGTGGTGATGAGCATGATCTCGTCTTCCGCATTCACCAGCGTCGCCGCCACCACCTTGCCGTTGCGCTCGGAGGTCTGGATCGCGATCATGCCCTGGGTGCCGCGACCATGGCGGGTGTATTCCGCAATCGAGGTGCGCTTGCCGTAGCCGTTTTCGGTAGCGGTGAGCACCGACTGGGTCTCGTTCTCCGCCACCAGCAGGGAAATCACCTTCTGCTCCTTGCCCAGCCGCACGCCCATCACGCCGCGCGAAACACGGCCCGTGGCGCGCACGGCGGCCTCGTCGAAACGCACCGCCTTGCCACCGTCGGTGAACAGCATCACGTCATGCTGGCCATCGGTGATGTCCACGCCGATCAGATAGTCGTCCTCGTCCAGATTGATGGCGATAATGCCTCTCTTCATCGGGCGCGAGAAGTCGGACAGCGGTGTTTTCTTGACGATGCCGCTGGCGGTCGCCATGAAAATGAAATGGCCGTCGTCGAATACCTTGACCGGAAGAATGGCGTTGATCATCTCGCCTTCATCCAGTTGCAGCATATTGATGAACGGCTTGCCGCGCGATCCCCGGCTGCCCTGCGGCACTTCATAGACCTTGATCCAGTAGACCAGACCACGGTTGGAGAAGCACAGAATGGTGTCATGGGTATTGGCGATAAACAGCTTCTCGATGAAATCCTCTTCCTTCATCGCCGTTGCCTGCTTGCCGCGCCCGCCACGCTTCTGGGCGCTGTAGTCCTCCAGCGGCTGGGATTTGATGTAGCCGCCATGCGACAAGGTCACCACCATGTCCTGCGGCGTGATGAGATCCTCCATGCTCAAATCCTGGGCGTGAGCGATGATCTCGCTGCGGCGCTTGTCGCCGAACTGCGCCTTGATCGCGGTCAGCTCCAGCACGATGATTTCGGTGATGCGTTGAGGCTTGGCGAGAATGTCGAGCAGATCGGCGATCTTTTCCATCACCTCCTTGTACTCGGACACGATCTTGTCCTGCTCCAGACCGGTCAAGCGCTGCAGGCGCAGCTCCAGGATCGCCTGCGCCTGGGCGTCGGAAAGGCGATAACCCTGTTCAAAAAAGCCGAATTCTGGCGCCAAACCTTCAGGACGCGAGGCATCGGCGGCGGACCGCGCCAGCATTTCCTCCACCAGCGGCGAGCGCCAGACCCGCCCCATCAGCCCCACCTTGGCGGCGGACGGCGTGGGTGCCGCCTTGATCAGTGCAATCACCTCGTCCACATTGGACAAGGCCACTGCCAAGCCTTCCAGAATATGGCCGCGTTCGCGCGCCTTGCGCAGGTCGAACACGGTACGCCGCGTCACCACCTCGCGCCGGTGGCGCAAGAAAGCGTCGAGCATCTGCCTCAGGTTGAGCAGGCGCGGCTGGCCATCCATGATCGCCACCATGTTCATGCCGAAGGTGTCCTGCATCTGGGTCTGCTTGAACAGGTTGTTCAGCACCACTTCCGGCACTTCACCGCGCTTCAGTTCGAGCACCATGCGCATACCGGATTTGTCCGACTCGTCGCGCAGGTCGGAAATCCCCTCGATCTTCTTCTCGCGCACCAGCTCGCCGATCTTGATCAGCAGGTTGGCCTTGTTTACCTGGTAGGGCAGCTCGTCGACGATAATCGCCTGCCGTCCGCCGACCTTGTCGATATCCTCGAAATGGGTACGGGCGCGCATCACCACCCGACCGCGACCGGTGCGGTAGCCTTCCTTGACGCCGACGGTGCCATAGATAATACCTGCCGTTGGGAAGTCCGGCGCCGGCACGATCTCGATCAACTCCTCGATGTCGGTTTCCGGGTTTTCCAGCAACAGCAGGCAGGCATCCACGATCTCGTTCAGGTTGTGCGGCGGGATGTTGGTCGCCATACCCACTGCGATGCCCGAGCTTCCGTTGATCAGCAGGTTGGGAATCTTCGATGGCAGGACCAGCGGCTCGTGCTCGGAGCCGTCGTAGTTCGGGCCGAAATCCACCGTTTCCTTGTCCAGGTCGGCAAGCAATTCGTGAGCGATCCGCGCCATGCGGATCTCGGTATAACGCATCGCGGCAGCATTGTCGCCATCGACCGAGCCGAAGTTGCCCTGACCGTCCACCAGCGGGTAGCGCAGGCTGAAATCCTGCGCCATGCGCACGATGGTGTCGTACACCGCAGTATCGCCGTGGGGATGGTATTTACCGATCACGTCGCCGACGATACGTGCCGACTTCTTGTAAGCCTTGTTCCAGTCGTTGGACAGCTCGTGCATGGCGAACAGCGCGCGCCGGTGCACCGGCTTGAGCCCGTCGCGCACATCGGGCAGCGCCCGGCCCACGATCACGCTCATGGCGTAGTCCAGATAGGAGCGACGCATTTCTTCTTCGAGGCTGACCGGAAGCGTTTCTCTGGCGAATTGTTCCATGGATGCTCAGTTTCTTAAAAACTTACTTGATTGATATGCGGAAACAAATTGTCAGTAATTTTAGCATAACCGCGCAGCCCAGACCAATCCGCAAGGCAACCTTCATTTTGGCAGTTCCGAATCTATAGTGTATGATGTAAACACCTGGTGGTTAGCTGTCCAACCTCGATAAAAAGCAAGCCCAAACAACTATAGCGCACCAAACTTCTCAAAGGAGAGTTAATAATGAAAATTTCGCTGGTTAAACAACTCGTTTTAAGCCTCACGCTTATCACTGGCGTTTCCGCCGCCGGTGCCGCTTTCGCGCATGAGGTTCCTAATGCCGGCTACCTGATCGATACCCGCAGCAACGTGGTCAAGAACAGCTACAACCAGTGCTGGCGCACCGGCTATTGGACTCCGGCCATGGCCACCGCCGAATGCGATCCCGATCTGGTGAAGAAGGAAGAGCCGAAGAAAGTGGCGTCCAGGGCTGCAGAGCCCGAGGCTCCCGCAGCACCCGTTGCAGGCCCCGAAGCGCCTGCCGTAAAAGCAACATTCAAGGCCGAAACCCTGTTCGATTTCGACAAGGCCGTAGTACGTGCAGAGGGCAAGAAGGAACTGGATGACAAAGTTGTCGCTGGCATGAAGGCTCACCCCGAAGTGGAACTGCTGTTGGTAACCGGCCATGCTGACCGCATCGGTTCCAACAAGTACAACCAGAAGCTTTCCGAGAAGCGCGCCAACGCCGTCAAAGGCTACCTGGTCGAGCAAGGCATCGATGCCAAGCGCGTCAATGCCGTCGGCAAAGGTGAATCGATGCCCAACCCCGATGCCAGCACCAAGACCCAGTGTAAGCACATGCCCGCCAAGAAGCTGATCAAGTGCCTGCAGCCCGACCGCCGCGTCACCGTGGAACCGGAAATCCAGGTTCCGACCAAAAAGTAAGCTTCCCAAGTCAAAAAGAGCCCTGCCTAGTGCGGGGCTTTTTTTTATGCTAGATTCTGCCGATGCAACCCATGCCTGATAATATTGTAGACACCCTGATCGATGCGCGCTGGATCATCCCCGTCGAACCGGCCCGGCAAACCCTGTCCCGGCACTCCATCGCCATTACCGACGGAGTGATCCGCGACATCCTGCCAACCGGGGAAGCTCATGCAAAATACAGCGCCACACAGCATTTCCGGCTTGACGACCATGTCCTGATCCCCGGCCTGATCAACCTCCATACCCACGCCGCCATGTCGCTGCTGCGCGGCTTGGCGGATGACCTGCCGCTGATGGACTGGCTCAACCATCATATCTGGCCTGCCGAAGCTAAATTCGTGTCACCGGAATTCGTCCGCGATGGCACGCTCCTCGCCTGCGCGGAAATGCTCAGGGGCGGCGTCACCTGCTTCAACGACATGTATTTCTTTCCGGCAGCGGCAGCACAAGCGGCGCTTGTCGCCGGAATGCGCGCCGCCATCGGCATGATCGTCGTCGATTTCCCCACCGCCTACGCCGCCGATGCCGACGATTACCTGAGCAAGGGACTGGCGGTGCGAGACGAATTTCGCGGCGAGCCGCTGCTCTCCTTCACGCTCGCCCCCCATGCGCCCTACACGGTGAGCGACAAGACCTTCGCCAAAGTATTGACCTACGCCGAGCAGCTCGACCTGCCGATCCACATCCACTTGCACGAAACACACGACGAGATCGAGGGAAGTCTCAAGCAATACCAGATGAGGCCGCTGGAGCGGCTGCACCGCCTCGGCCTGCTCGGTCCCAACCTGATCGCAGTACACATGGTGCAGCTCAACGCCCAGGAAATTCGCCTGCTCGCCGAACACGGTTGCCACGTGGCTCACTGCCCGAGTTCCAACCTGAAGCTCGCCAGCGGGATCGCCCCGGTAGTGGAAAAACTCGAACATGCCGTCAACGTCGGCCTGGGCACCGACGGCGCAGCGAGCAACAACCGGCTCGACCTATTCACGGAAATGCGCCTCGCCGCCCTGCTCGCCAAGGGCCAGAGCCGCCACGCCGCAGCCCTTCCCGCCCACCAGGCACTCGCCATGGCCACCCTCCATGCGGCCAAAGCGCTGGGGATTGACCGCCTGACCGGCTCGCTCACCATCGGCAAGGTGGCGGACATCACCGCAGTGGACTTGTCCGCCCCGGAAACCCAGCCATGCTATGATGTTGCCTCGCACCTGGTGTATGCCGCCGGACGGGAAAACGTCAGCCACGTCTGGGTAAACGGCAAGCTGGTGCTCGATGAGCGGCGGCTAACCACACTCGATATTCGCGAACTCAACGCCAAAATCGCCTTCTGGCACGAAAAAATCAGCGCAAAATGAACGAACCAAACTTGAACGCAGACCAGCAAGAACTGGACAAATTCGCCCAGCTCGCCCACCACTGGTGGGATCCCAACAGCGAATTCAAACCGCTGCACGACATCAATCCACTGCGCCTCGACTACGTCGACCAGGCTGCCGGGCTAGCCGGTAAGACCGTGCTTGACGTCGCCTGCGGCGGCGGCATCCTGGCCGAAAGCATGGCGGCGCGCGGCGCCCGGGTTACCGGCATCGACCTCGGCGAAAAGGCCCTCAAGGTCGCCAAGCTACATCTGCTGGAAAGTGGTCAGAAAGTCGATTACCGCCTGATCGCGGTGGAAGAACTGGCGAAAGAGCAGCCACACCAGTACGACATCGTCACCTGTATGGAAATGCTCGAACATGTGCCCGATCCGGCCAGCGTGGTACGGGCCTGCGCGGAGCTGGTCAAGCCCGGTGGCCATGTGTTCTTCTCCACCCTCAACCGCAACCCGAAATCCTATCTGTTCGCGGTGATCGGGGCGGAATACCTGCTCAATCTGCTGCCGCGCGGCACCCACGACTACGCCAGGTTCCTCAAGCCTTCCGAACTGGGCGGCTACTGCCGCGCCGTCGGCCTCGGCGTCGCCGGCATTACCGGTATGAGCTACGACCCTTTCGACAAGACCTATTCGCTCGGGTCGGACACCAGCATCAACTACCTGATCCATTGCCGGCAGGAATAATGAAAGCAGTTCTGTTCGACCTTGACGGCACGCTGGCCGATACCGCGCCCGACCTCGGCCATGCCCTCAACCTGCAGCGCGAACGGCACGGACTGCCACCATTGCCGCAGGAAATCATCCGACCCTACGCCTCCCACGGCACCGTCGGCCTGTTCGACATCGGCTTCGGCCTGACGCCGCAAGATGCGCGCTTTGAAACCCTGCGCGAGGAGTACTTGGCGCTCTACACCGCCAACCTGTGCCTGCACACCACCCTCTTCCCAGGAATGGCCGAACTGCTGAATGAACTTGAAGGCAAAGGCATCGCCTGGGGCGTGGTCACCAACAAACCGGCACGCTTCACCAACCCGCTGCTGGAGCAGCTCGGGCTGATCGGGCGTGCCGCCAGCGTCATCAGCGGCGACACCTGCTCCCACCCCAAGCCGCACCCCGAACCGCTGCTGTGCGCAGCCCGAGAAATCGGCGTAGCGCCGCAGTCCTGCCTGTATGTAGGCGATGCCGAGCGTGACATCGAGGCGGCTCGCGCCGCCGGCATGACGGCACTAGTGGCCGCTTACGGCTATCTGGGGGAAAACGACAAACCTGAAACCTGGCGGGCGCAGAGCATCATCGACTCTCCCGCCGAAATCATACGTTTTCTCGGGTAATCCCATGTCCAAATCAAAGATGAATTTGTAGGAGCGACCGGATGGCTCGCGATATTCGGTGGATCGCGAGCCATCCGGTCGCTCCTACTTGGTTCAGCCGCTGCTCAGCGTTTTCCCGCCAGCCGGGCGAAAAATTCCCGGCGCGACACTTCCTTCTGCCAGCCACATTCCCGCTTCTGTTCTTCCATCACCCGGTCGCGGGTTTTAATGACGTCGTCCCAGGCGGCGAACACCGCATCGGCAGATTCGAACTGCTCCATCGACTGCACCAGCGGCTGTAGCAGGAAATGTCCGAGTTCGGGCAAGTAGTTGAGATGCGCCTTCTGCTCGCTACCCAGAATGGCGAAGTCGAGCAGCGGGCCGATCACGAGGAAGGAAGCAATGGCGCGCTCGGCGGCGCTCCAGCCGGTCGGAACGCCCAGGCCGGGATCGCGCTCGGGCAAGAACACCCGCGCCATCATCCACGGCGTCAGCAGCAGGAACACGCACCAGCCATCGCTGCGGCGGAAGGCGCGGACTTCCACCGGCAGGTCGTGGTTGGCCAGGAATTCACTGCTGAAATAATCGCGGTAGATATCTTTGAAGCAGTCGCCCACTGCGGCGATCACCGTCGGGTCGGCGCTGTTGGGCAGCGCCCCCAGCTTCCAGGCGGAATCACTCATCTGACAGGTCCGCAAGCTGCTGACCGAGCTGCCGGTAAAGCAGCAGCCGGCTTTCCTGTTGCAATACCGTGCCGTACCGTGGCACCCAGGGAGCGACATGCTCGCGCCACAATTCCTGCAACAATTCACTGCTGTGGCCGCAGGGTTGCTCCCGCAAATAAGCGGCACACTCCAGCAAGGTGCCGAGATAATCTGGCGGCACGCCTTCATCGGCCTGCAGGCCGATGCGGCGGTACAAATCGCCGAGCTGGTCGCAGGCATCGCCGAACATCGCTCCGCCCAAAAACGCCGACTCGAACGGCGGACAGACGGTTTTCGGGTGGCCGGAGATGAACAGGCGACCGTGCTCCGACTGCCACTCATCCAGCCGCGTTTGTTCCAGCTCCGCAACCGGCTCGGCCAACCAGGCGTGCTCCCCAGCCAGTTCGCGCAACACCGCCAGCGAACCGCTGCCAGGGCTCGCCAGCAGACCGGAAAGCAGCCGCAGGGTTTCAGGAGAGGCGTTCACCCCTCCCGTTACCACGGATAGGCGTAGACGCCGGCATACATGAAATAGTGCCGCAACATGTAGCCGCCCATCAGCACCAGCAGCCCCGCTGCCACAGTAGGAAAGCGGCTGCCCCAGCCCCTGATCACGCCCTTGAGTTCGAGGAAGAACGGCACGATCAGACCGAAGCCAATGAAGCCGATTAACCAGCCGAAGTCGTTCCACAACAACTGCGCCGAGCGGTAGCCGGATTCCGAGCCGGACAACGTGTAGTTGAAGAACGAGAACAGGATCACCAGTTCGGTGGCGATCAGGATCACGTCGAAACGCTCGTAGCGGTGGCGGATGTCCTGATCGTTCTCGTCCAGGATGAACACGTTCAGTAGCACCAGCAAATAGGCGAACGCGGTCGAGAACGCCGACACCGTAAACAGCAGCGGCACACCGGGGTTGTGCCACAGCGCCACCGCCGGGAAGGACTGGAGCAACAGGCCGGTATACACCGTAATACCGATGCCGTTGATGGTGGCAAGCCAGCCGACGATGCGGCGGCGCTTCATGCAGCAGCCGGACAGCCATTCCGCCAGACTCGTCTTCAACAGCGATCCGACCAGCGGCATGCGCATGAACAGCGGCGTTTCACGCAGGTAGGGCAGCGCGTAGAGCAGGCCCCACACCATCATCCACAGTATGAACTGGGTGCCCCAGGCGATCCAGGCATGGGGCTGGTAAAACAGCACCAACGGGTTGAGCACGTAAATCACTGCGGTGTGGTGCAGCAGGTGGCCGAACAGCACCGCCGAACTGAGGGCGAGCATCACCACGCCGGATAGCGCGCCCCACAAAACGAGCTTGCGGTGCGGACGGCAGTACATGTCGGTGAGGAAGCTGATCGACAGGGTCGCTGCACCCAAGCCGCCGAAGAACAGGTACATGGCGATCCACCATGTCCAGAGGCTTTGCGTTGTATAGGTCATGGTATCCATGTCTTAACCCTTCCGCTTCATGTCGTCGATATAGTACACATTCGGCCTGGTTCCCAGGTGCGGCATGAGCGGCTGCGCCACCCCGCTCATCACCATCTGCGCGACCGGGTCGGCAGGGTTGTCCAGGTCGCCGAACTGGCGCGCCGAGCCGACGCAAGTTTCCACGCACGCCGGTTTCATCCCCTTGTCGAGGCGGTGGGCGCAGAACGAGCACTTGTCCATGCCGGGGCTGGTGCGCTGAAGCTCGCCGTAGAACTCCTTGCCAGTCTTGATGTCATCGTAGGTCACCTCGTAGCGCGCGTCGTAGGGGCAGGCCATGGCGCAGGCGCGGCAACCCATGCAGCGATCCGGGTCGATCATGACGATACCGTCGGGCCGTTTGTAGGTGGCGCCGGTCGGGCACACGGTCAGGCACGGCGGGTTGTCGCAGTGGTTGCACAGGCGCGGGAAAAAGCGCCGCATCACCATTTCACTGGTGCCGATTTCCTTCTCGGGCACGTAAGTGCGCCACTTGTTCTTCCATACGGGTGTCTGGTTTTCCATCGCGCAGGCCGCCATGCAGGCGTTGCAACCGACGCAGGTATTCAAATCGATCACCATTGCATAGTGCGTCATGCCGTGGCTCCTTTCTCAGAAATCTTCTTGATTCTCACGGTGAACTCCTGGGTACGAAAACCTCCCGTCACGGGTTCGACCGAGTAGGGAACCAGCTTGTTGGTGGCGGTGCCCACCCCCACAGAGCGGGTGAGCCACGGGTTCTCGGCGCCAAAGCCGGAGTAGAAAAACACGGCCTCGCGGTGGATAAGACGGGTGATGTGGGCGTGACCGTTCGCGGCCTGGCCGGATTTCGAATTCGTGATGTGGATCGGGTCCCCCTCTCCGATACCAAGAAACGCCGCGCGCGCCGGATGTATCCAGACGTTGGTGTAGATGTCTTTCTTGAACTGGTTGATGGCCGCCAACACCGGATTGTTGTTGTTGGTGGAAGCATAGGACACCGTGGGTGCCTTGCCATAGGTAAAGTAAAACTCGTCATCCGCCAAGCTACCGGAAGCCCCTTTCCGGCATTCCGTCGGGATATGCGTAGCGAGCACGTTGAATTGCGGCGCCGTGCCACCCATGCCGCGCAGACCGTCGAACAGACTGGAGTAAAACTCCACCCGACCGCTTCCTGATGGCATCGGCAGCTTCCGGGGCATGGCGTACTTTTCCAGGAGCTGGTCCTTGGTTTCCAGGATCAGCACGCCCTTTTCCCGCAATACCGTATCGAGTTGCTTCACGGTGATGCCCTCCTCCTTGGCTGCCAGCTCGAAAGCCACATCGCGGTATGCGGCGGAAAAAGGACTTTTTACCCCGTCCTTGATCTTCTGGGCCAACTTCTTCTTGACTGAGGCTGCGTTCAGCCCGGTCAGTTTTTCAACGGTGTCCATGAAGGCGTCGGTCTTGCCGCTGATGATTTCCGTCATCTTCAACAGGATGTCGGGCGCCTCGCGCGTATCGTACAAGGGGTCGATGGCCGGATAGCGCGTGACCAGCCCCAGATCGTGATTGACGCCGTTGGCGTAAATATTGGGTTCGCCGCGCTCCAGATAGGTGGAATTGGGCAGGATCACGTCCGCATACGCCGTGGTGTCGCACGGCAATACGTCGATGGCGACGACCAGCTCCATGTTCTTGTGGGAAAGGATTTCCTTCCAGCGGGAATCGGGGTAGTAATGGCGCACGGGATTGGCGGCATTTAGCAACACCGCGCGAGTGTTGTAGGGTTCGCCCTTGTAGTTGAGCGTGCCCTCGACCGATTCCTTGAAGCCCACGTCCGCCAGCACCGGCAGCATCACGTAAGGCCGCCCCGCCGCGCGTTCCTGTTCGGTGTGGGCCCAAGACCAGCCGGGCTTGCCGTGGCTGAAATTTTTGCCATTCGAGAAAACATCGATGACCAGCTTGGCGAAGGGCAAACCGACCATGCTGGTAAGCGGCGGTCCCGCCTCTTTGCCATCCTGCTTCGACTTGATGATGTTGGCCTGCTTCTTGTGCACCTCGCCGCTCATGATCCAGCCGCCGGGCTTGTCTATGCCGCCCGTCAGCGCCTGAATCATGGCTTGCACCCGGCGCAGCATGATAATGTTGCCGTAACGGCCACCATGCCAACCGGGGTCGATGATGGCGGGACGCGCGCCGCCGAACTCGCGGGCGATGCGCCGAATGGTGGCGGCGGAAATGCCGGTGGTATTCTCTGCCCATTCCGGGGTGCAGGCCCGAATCTCTTCCAGTTGCGCCTGGAGCACGGTCATCACCGGGTGCCCGTCCAGCATCAGACCGTCCGGGGCGTGGAGCGACGGATAGCAGGGACGGCCTTCCACGTCCAGGCCGTTTTCGTTGGTAAATGAGGGCACCGTGCGAATTTCCGAGCTGCGTTCCTGAACCACGCGGGGTTGATCCTTGGCGTCGAGCGCCAGATGCAATTGGCCCTTTGCGTCCTTGTAGGCCAAAAAAGGCATGTTGGAATGCTGGCGCAGGAAGTCGGCGTCGTAGAGCCCCTCTTCAAGCATGGTCTTAAGCATGGCCAGCAGGAAGTCCAGGTCCGTGCCCGGTCGGATGGATATCCATTCGTCCGCCTTGGACGCTGTCTCGGACAGGCGCGGGTCAATGGCCACCACCTTGGCGCCATTCTTGCGGCCCTGGGCGAAACGCACCATGCGGCAAGTGGACACCGCGCCAATCGAGGCATTGTTGGCCACGAACAGGATGTATTTGGCGTTGTCGAAATCCGGCAATATCTCGTCGTGAACATTGAAGTTGCCGGTCACCGAATCCGTGCCCAGATGACCGTTGGTCACGCAAGCCTGCATGGGCGAGGCGATGATGTTCGGGATGCTGTTGGCGAGCGCGAAAGGCACCGCCCAGTTCATATAGAACACGCAGGAGGTCCAGCCGCCCACCATGGTCCATTCCCAAGGCTGGATGTTGGCGGATTTCTGCTTCTTGGCGATGTAGGCGTAGGCTTCTTCCCAAGAGGCGGGACGGAACTTCATCTCGCCGCGCTCGGAACCTTCCACCCGGATCAGCGGCGTTTTCAGCCGGTCGGTGTCGTAGGTCTGGCGCAGCCCAGCTTGGCCGCGCGCGCAAATCTTGCCTCGGTTGAGCGTGGAATTGGGATTACCGTCGAGCTTGACGATGCGCTTGACGCCGTTTTTCGTCTGCGTGGTGACGCGCAGATTGCACAGCGACGAGCAGAAATTGCAGATGCTGTAAGTGGTTTCTTCGCTATCCGCCGCCCCGCCGTTGGCAGCGGACTTGCCCAACAGACCAGCCGGTTTCAACAACGTCAACCCAGCAGCGCCCAACCCAGTCGCCTTCAAAAAGGTGCGACGGGTCAGGCTCGGAAAATTCCAAGCCATAGTGCTATCTCCTCGTATTATTATATTTAATTCAAAAAATCAACAAACAAGCCAAACAAATTGATCTGCGTCAATCCTATTCAACCTGAAGAAGAGTTGTCATTGACAATTCGCAATCCGGGGTAAATTCTCCGAAACCGGCCTCCCTCTCCCTATTTCTGATAGAATTTAACTGTGGATTGAACTTTTTGCTTCAGGGTTCATCTTATAGTCAGCATGGGGGCGACCCGGTTTCGACGTGGGTTGCAAAGCAGCGTAGGGCATACCGAGGCCCAGTTACCTCGTAAATCCATCTGGAAAAAAATAGTCGCAAACGACGAAAACTACGCTCTAGCCGCTTAATTGACGGTTAGACTCTGCACCGGTTGGTCCCTGGGCCGGCTTGAAACCGCAAGGTGGAAAGAGCAGAGTCATTCACAGAGACTCGTGTCGGTCCGGGTTGCTTGAACCGATCCTAAACTTAAGGCAACTAGCGTGAATCCAGCCTGTTCGGTTGGCGTGATTCGGGCGAAATCAAATAATCGGACTAAGTATGTAGAACTGCCTGTAGAGGGCTTGCGGACGGGGGTTCGATTCCCCCCGCCTCCACCAAAATTAAAACCCCAACCGTTCTCGGTTGGGGTTTTTTCTTGCCTGCTCGCGCCGGTTCCCGCGTGTTCGCGGGGGTTCCTGCGGAAGCCTGCGGACTGCGCCAACTGGCCACTTGGCCCGTTCTGGGCCACATTCCACTCTCTCCTGGCCATTCTTCTCTGCGGGTTCGCTCTCTGCCTAGTGCCCGAAGTCCGCAAAGGCGACAAATCCACCATTTACAAATCAATAAGTTACGCGCGGACGATTCAATCGGTTGGATTGTGGCATTGCCTACCCGGAGGAAACTCCTGCCTGCGATCAAGCCTCGTGGCAGCTCATGCAAATTGCGATTTGTCAGAAACTGATATACACTTCAGACAAAGGAGCCATGACCATGAGCCATCTTGCTGAGAACATTTTGTCTGCTGCCCGGGCAATGCCTGAGGGTGGCTTGCTCTCGCCCAAGGAATTCCTGCATCTGGGTTCGCGGGCAGCCATCGACAAAACCTTGTCCCGATTGGCTCAGGAAGGGAAATTGATGCGCGTGAGCCGTGGTGCCTACGTCGCCCCTCATCAAGGTCGATTCGGCGCTCGCCCACCTTCCACCGAGTCCGTAGTGCAGGCTATCGAAGCCATTTGTGGTGAAACGGTGGTGGCCAATGGCGCGGCTGAAGCCAATGCGCTGGGCTTGACCACACAGGTGCCGACGCGCGAAGTGTTTTTTACTTCCGGCCCATCCCGCACGCTGCAGCTGGGCAATCGTTGCGTTGAGCTCAAGCACGGCAATCGCTGGCAGTTGCTGCTGGGCAAACGGCCGGCAGGCATGGCGATTCGCGCGCTCTCTTGGTTAGGCCCTGAGGCCGCACCAGCGGCGCTAAAACAACTCCGCACCAAACTGCCCGAATCCGAATGGGAAGCCGTGCGCAGTGCGCGAGCCATGTTGCCGAGCTGGATGGCTAAAGTAGTCAGCGAGGTCATGGCGCATGGCTGAGTCTTGGTTTTCACTCAGCCGAGATGATCAGGCTGAAGCGTTGGAATATGCGGCCGCCCGTACTGGGCGGCCTGCGCATTTGCTCGAGAAGGACATCTGGGTGGTCTGGGTGCTTTCCGCCATCTACGAATCCGCGTTGGCCAGCAAACTCACATTCAAGGGCGGCACATCACTGTCCAAGGTGTATCGCATCATTGATCGGTTTTCAGAAGATGTTGATCTCACCTACGACATCCGAGAACTGGCGGCCGATCTCTTGAAGCAAGGTAACCCTATTCCGAACTCAACCAGCCAAGAGAAAAAGATCAGCAGCGCGGTACGCCATCGCTTGCCTGGCTGGATTGAGGCTACGGTGAGGCCGGTCATTGAAGCTGCATTGACGACTTCTGGCCTTGACGCGACCCTGACTCTGGCAGGAAAAGACAACGACAAACTGATCCTGGCCTATCCGGCGGTCAAAACTGGAACCGGCTATTCCGCGCCCACGATCCAGTTGGAGTTTGGTGCACGTGCTACGGGTGAGCCGCACCATGTTCAGCCCGTGGCCTGTGACATTGCGCCGGAAATTGATGGTGTGACGTTTCCAACAGCCCAGCCATTGGTGATGGCGGCTGAGCGTACCTTCTGGGAAAAAGCCACCGCAGCCCATGTGTATTGCTTGCAGGGTCGATTGCGCGGGGAGCGCTACTCGCGCCATTGGTACGACCTGGCCGCTATGGCAAAAACAATGCACTTTGCGGCGGCCTGTGCCGACCCTGATCTGGCCAAGGCAGTGGCAGAGCACAAGTCGGTGTTCTTTGTCGAAAAGGATGCGGCTGGTACCAAGATCGATTACTTTGCCGCCGCCAGCGGCCAGCTGCAACTCATCCCAACGGGTGAATCACTGACCGCTCTTGAGCACGATTACGCCGCGATGCTGGAGGATGGCCTGCTGGCGCTGAATCAGCCGAGCTTTGCCGAGATCATTGAGCAGTGCCGTGTCATCCAAGAAGAGGCCAATCGGCAGGCCCACATCAACGAGCGTCGCAAGGCACTGGGCGAGCTGGCTGAGCAAGCGCAAAAGCTCGACTTGGGTTACTGATTCGCGGTAGCAGGGTCAATCAAGCGCATCCGCTGCTCATCCCACAGCGCGGGTGGATCCACCGCAAGATCGAACAGTGTGACGTGATTCGGCAGCGCGTCGTCCAAGATGGCTGCAACGATGTCGGGTGCGAGCGTGGTCAGATTTACCATCCGACTCACGTAGCTATTGTCGATCGCCTCATGTGCAGCGATTTCCTTCAGGGATTTAACTTCGCCCGACTCCAGCATGGTGAGCCAGCGATAGCCTCTGGCCAGTGCTAGTTGCAGCGGCGTGGCAGCGACATCCCATGGTCGGGGCTGGGCTGTCTCGCCATTCGGTAGCGTGACGAGTTTGCGCCCGCTGCGGCGTTTGATCTGGATGGGGATGGTCAGTGTCAGGCGACCGTCGCTGGAAGAAATAACATCGGGTGTGCCGATCTGGGCGATGCGTATCTGGCTCATGCCATTGCCTCCTCGGTGGCATCCACTTGCGTGGGTCGCAGCTCCAGTACCAGACGTTCGATGCCATTGGCGCGCAGGCGAAGCTCGATATCATTGGGTGAAACAATCACTTTTTCGACCAAGAGCCGGACGATCCGGCTTTGCTCGGCGGGGAAAAGTTGATCCCATATCACATCCAGCCTGGTCATCGCTACGGCGATTTTTGCCTCGTCCAGTGTCGAGTCGAATTTGACTGCCTTGGCAACAATGTCGCCCAACAAATCCGGGGCTCGCAGGATCGCGCGCAGTTGGTCGAGCACTGCTGACTCGAGTTCGGCGGCCGGCAACCGTGGCAGCCCGGATGCACCAGCGAACTCTTTAGCATCGCGCTGCGGGATGTAGTACCGGTAGCGTCGACCGTTCTTCTTGGTAGTATGCCAAGGCGACAAGGCCCGTCCGTCGTTGCCGAACACGATCCCCTTGAGCAGGTAAGGCACCGTCGCCCGCGTGGCGTTGCCGCGCACTCGTCCGTTGGTGGCCAGGATCGCATGCACGTCTCCCCACACCTTGCTGTCGATGATCGGCGGGTGTTCGGCTTGGTACCACTGCTCCTTATGACGCAACTCGCCAAGGTAGGTGCGATTGTTCAGCAGTTTGTAGATTAGGCTCTTGTCGATGGGTTTGCCCTCGCGAACCTTGCCGTCCTGTGTGGTCCACGCCTTCGAAGTCGCGCCATCGAGCCTCAGTTCCTTGATCAGCAGGGTTCCAGATCCAAGCTCAACGAAGCGAGAGAAAATGTGCCGGACGAGTTTTGCCTCGCGTTCATTGGGTACCAGTCGCCGGTTGTCGACGTCGTAGCCGAGTGGTGGCACACCGCCCATCCACATGCCTTTGCGTTTGCTGGCCGCGATCTTGTCGCGTATGCGTTCGCCGGTGACCTCACGCTCGAATTGCGCGAAGGACAGCAGGACGTTGAGCATCAACCTACCCATCGAGGTTGTGGTATTGAACTGCTGCGTGACCGAAACAAACGAAACACCGTAACGCTCGAACACCTCTACCATCTTGGAAAAGTCGGCCAAGCTGCGCGTCAGGCGGTCGATCTTGTAAACCACCACGATGTCGACCTTGCCAGCCTCGATATCGCTCATCAGACGCTTCAGACCAGGACGAACCATGTTGCCACCAGAAAAAGCTGGATCATCATAGTCGTCTGCGACCGGAATCCATCCCTCAGCGCGCTGGCTGGCGATGTAGGAGTGTCCTGCATCTCGCTGGGCGTCGATGGAGTTGTACTCCTGGTCGAGACCTTCCTCACTGGATTTGCGAGTATATACAGCGCAGCGCATTCGCCGTTTCAGGACTTCGCTCATCGCTGGGCTCCCTGTTTTTTGGCTTTTGGCTTGGCCTGCGCCTTGAGGCCAAAGAACAGCGGCCCAGACCAGCGCGTACCGGTGATCTCGCGGGCAATCATCGACAAACTAGGGAACAACCGTCCGTCAAATTCGTACTGGCCATTGGCGGTCGCAACGACCCGGTATTCGACGCGCTGGTACTCGCGGGTCAGCACCGTGCCCGGCACCGGCTGGTAGTCACGGTCACGTTTTTTTAGCTTGCCGGTATCGACCAGTACATTGATCCGCCGCTGATTGCGTTCTAGCAGCGCACGGTTATCTTTGCGGAATTCTACTTCTTGCAACCTGTAGGCGATACGCCGCTCCAGAAACTGGCGGTTGGGCGTTGGCGTATCGACACCAAATAGGCGTTGCCAGATGGCCTTGATTTCGGGCATCGGCAAATCAGGCAACTTGGCGATCTGCGCGATCACCGAGGTTGGCATGGATGGTTGTGCGTTCATGATGACTCCGTTTTTCTCTTGTGGACGGGGTCTGTATGAACGCGCTGGTGGCCAGAGAAGCCAAGCTCAAACTCGTTCTCTGAGGCCGCGTCTGCGGACCGTTCAAGGCCTTCATTGCGCAAACGGACGAGTCCGATCGCCAGCAACGACGCGACCTCACGGCGACGCTGCTCTGGCGTCATCCGGTCGGGCGGTAAATGGTTGATCTCTTGCATCGGTATCGGTCCTTTTCTGTCCAACTCGCTTGAAGCGAAATTGTCCGGATGAACCGTCACCGACACCATGAGGGAGTTTCTGGCGCCTGCTGGCTGCTGCGGGTTCCTACGAAAACCGATGCAAAGTTGCGCTTACTTTCTCACCGGATGTTGGCCGTTTCGGATGAAACGATCGAACGTATCCTCTTCCGGTTCTTCCTCATCGTGCTGCGGCTGCCGCCATTCGGCATCAGGCATCAACAGCAAGGTCAGTGTGTAGTCATACTGCGCCGCGACCTTGGTCATCTCGGTCAACGGCATTGATAATGGCTCACGCGGAAACCATGCTTGAGCTCGTGTCGTTTGGCTCTCACTGGCCGCCGAGCAGTTATCGCTGTAGGCCAGAGCACCTCGCGGCATTTCGATAGTTCGTTTGCGTGTTGCGAAATAGGCTCCCGACTTGAATGCTGCATGGTTTGATTTCGCCCACAACATGTGATCATCACGGCTGGCAACCAAGATCGCGCGCTTATCGGCGATTTCAGTCCATCGCAATGCAGCGGCAGTCAGCGACACACCGTAGCGATCTGCGCAGTGACCCAGCAAATCAAAACTGACGGGTTGGCCATTCACCTGCCTTCTGAAATCATCCAGCGGCATCAGAAGGGTCGACGCGAACAGGTCCGCATCTATTTCGATATCCCGTTCGTTGCCGTCGCCGGTCTCGATGTCATCATCTCCGCACTCGAACCTGTCCTGCTGGTGGCGATGCAGGAGGTAATGGCCAAACTCATGGGCGACGGTGAATCGCTTGCGGCCAGCCGAGCTGATGGAACTGTTATAGACAATCAGCCACTTCGATCGCGCCTTGTTCGCTGCAAGCATCCCTTCAAAGCCATCCAGGTCTTCTCCCTGGATCTTGTCGACCGGTGAATCAGCAAAGCACTGACGCGAGTATTCCAACGCCACCTCGTTTACCTTGACCGGGAACCGATCTGTGCCCAATACCAGGTTGAGCATTGAGGAGACGCGGTTGGCCTCCGCCATCGGCTTCTTAAGCTCGCTCACTCGTCATCGTCCCAAGCATCAAGAATTTTTCGCAGGCGTTTCTTGGTCCCATCTGGCATGCTTTTGTACTTGCGGAAGAAGGCCTCATCAAGAACCTCATCACCGGGTGCCGCGACAGAATCAGTCAGCAGGAATTCGGTGGTGACCTCGAGCACGGCGGCGATTTTGCCGATTTTCTCCGCAGAGGGCTTCGGGTCGTCTTTGTTCTCCAGCTCCCAGATGTAGCTCTTGCTGGAGTCGGTCAGCTCGGCCAATTGCTCGAGACTGAATTTCTTCTGTTTCCGCAGCGCGCGGATCTTGTCACCCAGGGGTGATGGCACTTGAGCCTCCTTAATCGTTGTATGTGGCACTGAAATAATACCACTGTACCGAACAATTGCGTACCTGCTTGACAAACCCATAACCGGTCTGAAATAATTCCAATCGTTCGGTACGCCGAACGTAATCGGTCTGCACACCCAAACAAGGAGACAGGGTTGCCCAGGCTGGTTGCCACCCGATCTACACCTTGTCAATGGAGATTCCTATGAACGATGCAGAAAATCTATCCAAACTCCTCGGCCATCTGCCGCCGACGGTTTTCCGGGAATTCATGGTCAGCGAGTTTGAACTGGTTATGCCGGATTTGGACACCAAGCAGACCAAGCGCGACCAAAGGGCCGCAATGGAAACGGTCCTCATGGCGGTCGGGGTGAGCAAGCGTCAGCAGATCGAAGAAGTGGCCGAACGCATCGCACTACTATCAGACGGCCCCGGGCAGGACGTCATTGAGGGGTTCCGAGACGACATCTTCGACGAGTCTGCCCGCGACGCCTTCGCAGCGATTCGTAACCAATACGAGCGAGCCGTTTGGCTCCACATCAATGAACCCGCGTTGTTCAAGGAGGCTCTTGATGCCCGCCAGGCCGATGTTTTTCGCCAAAGCGCGTCGTGCTATTCGGGGTTTATTGCGCCAAAAGACCTCGCGATCCTGGGTGATGATGCATCCAAAACCGCCTTTCATCAGACGGTCGCCCAGCAACTTGGCTGTGTCACCGATGCCGTCGCGATCCAGATCTTCAAGCGTCTGCGCCCCGACACCCAGACTGGAGACGACGTTGACCTGTACCAGATCAGCATTCACCACAACCGCCCTCCGGAAATTATCGACTGCGTTCTCGCCAGCGAACTCGTGCCGCAGGAAGTGATCCGGGCGGTGTCCTCCCATATCACCTACGAACCGGCCAACGGCCACCTGGAAGTACTTTCCAAAGATACGGATGGCCGAGAGGCGCTGGCACGGATCGTCGCGGATTCCTTGCTACAATCGCCTATTTCCGGGGAGAAGATCCCGCTCAAGCAGTACGATTACCAAAGTCTCGCCGCACCACGTATTTTCAATCTCGCAGGCGAGAATGTGGCGTCAGTAAAGGTGGTCGAACTCGGTTACTCGGTTTCGAACAACCGCTCGCTGACTGTGAAGATTTGGGCGAAGGATGCCGACGATATCTATACCGCTTCACGATCGCTGATCAGCCCTACGTTTGATTTCCGTAATCACAAATTGAACTACGCCAAGCTGTCCATCCGACTAAAGCGGGTCGACAAGGATCGAGCACGCACGATCACGGTCATCTTGCGTGAAGATAACAAGTGCAACATCAAGACCAAGCGAGAGAAGGATCGGGCGCTGTGCGACCGTCTGCTTGCCAAATGGCAACTTGTGAAGGAAATTGGCGATGTCGGCGAACCCGCTGTCCACGCGCTCGCTGCTTGACCTGACTGATCTGTTCGACCGATCAATCGGGCCGGTCAGCGACGCAGATGGCCAGCGCATGCATGGCGTGCCAGGATGGGACGTTTTTGGCCAGACGTCCTTATCTGCGCAGGATATCGCGGTCTGGACAGAGTGCGTGGGCTACGCCAGCAGTTATCCGGCTCCGTGCGGCGACGAGCGCCTGCCTGTCGATCTCATGGAAGATCAGGACCCGTCCAGATATCGCTATCGCTGTCCGGAGACATTCCGACTGAAACACATTTCGGCGGTCGAGGCTGCAATCCACGCCGTTCAACCATCCAAGTTTCTGCATGCCATTGCCGACCTGATCGGCATTCCGCAGGCACTGCGCAAGGGGATCGAATCACCCCTGCTTGATGGCAATCTCTGGGCTCTTGGCAAAGCACGCATCGGGGCCGCGCACACCGACATCTGGTTCGTGCGCGGACTTGCATCATCAGTCGATACAGTTTTTCGCCACCTTCATGCGCCGACGCTTCCGGAACAAGGACTCATTCTGTCTTCCGGCATGGCGCTGCCGGGCTTCGTGCGGCCGCCTAGAAATTACCGCTTTGCTTCAATCCGCGACGTCATCGTCGACTACGTCCCGAAGCCAAGCATAGACATGGACCTTCTTTATCGGACACTGGCGACGCCGGCGGACGGAACGCTGCGACCGGTTCTTCCTGTTCACTTCGACGAGTACACCAAAACACTGACCATTCGCACCAAAACCAAGCCATGGGTCATCAAAGGTGATCGCCAGCCAGCGGCAGTTCAGTACATGTACCAGCAAGCACTCAACGATCGGTGGGTGCTGTCAGCTGCCGAGATTCTTGGTGCAGCTTACTCGGACAAGAAAACGGCACGTAGCCAGCGAATGCAGAATCTCTTCAGCGGGAACACCGAATGGGATGACTACATAGCCAACCCTGAGAAGGGCAAATATGGTTTCCGACTTGAATGAATCATCACCAGCTATCCGCCACACGAAAAACCGCCAGAAGGCGGTTTTTTGCATTCTAGACCTCGAATTTATCCGCAACAGCTGCGCCCGTACATCAGCCCGTACATAGCGGCGGCAGACACCCGCACATACCAACTCCGAAAATTTACTCACGTTTCCGCAATCACTGAAAGGAGCAAAAACGTGAGTATCAAACACCTAAACCAAAGCCAACTAGCCGACCGTTGGGACATCAGCGAAGCGTCTTTGGAACGCTGGAGATCAGAAGGAATCGGCCCTGTCTTTCTGAAACTCCAAGGACGCGTCCTGTACCGCGTCGAGGACATCGAAGCATTCGAGATCGGCAGCCTGCGCAAGAGCACTTCTGAGCGCGTCATTGCGGGGGGTGCAGCATGAGCGCCATCGCCCTCGATCAGGTCATCACCACGCCAGCCGGCGATCTCGCCGCGAAACCGAGTGAAATTCTGTTCCAACTCAGAAACGACGCAGCTGATCTGCTCGCTGCAGCCAAGGCGATCGTCGATCACGTCGACCGTGCGCTTGATCTCAAGTATGCCGATCAAGCGCATTCGGTGCGCCTTGCCACAGGTAAGGACACAGGTGTCGTGCATTTCGATGACGGTCAGGTACGCATCACCGCCGACTTGCCCAAGAAAATCGACTGGGACCAACAGCGTCTCGCCGACATCGTGCGTCGCATTGCCGCCAACGGCGACAGCCCAGCTGAGTACGTCGAGATTAGCTACCGCATCTCGGAAGCCAAGTTCAATGCGTGGCCTGAGTCACTCAAGAGTGTGTTCGCCCCGGCGCGCACCCTCAAAACCGGCAAGCCCGGATTCCGCCTCGCCTTGCTTCAGGAGTAACCATCATGAAAACAAAACCCTCGTTGCTTGATCTGCTGCGCCAGCAGTCTTCGATGTACATGCGTGACCTGCCTGACAGCGTGCGCATCCCGGCGCTAGACGGTAGCCGCCCAGACGATGTGATCCGCCCCGTCCTGGATGCAACCATCGACGACATTGCCTTCGCCGTCCAAGGCCTTGAAGCGGAGTCCACTGCTATCCATCGCCGGCTTGGTGCCCTCCGTGATCTGTACGAGATGGCTCGCAAGCGCGGTGCATTGGGCTTCACCCCGGTGTCCGAGGCCTTTGCACGACTGACCACCGAGGAGGTGCGCAAATGAACCTACCAATCATCACTGCCGATCAACGATTGGCCGAGCGGCGCGGTGTCAAGGGCGTGCTCGTCGGCAAGAGTGGCATCGGCAAGACCTCGCAGCTGTGGACTCTGAAACCCGCAGCAACACTGTTCTTCGACCTCGAAGCAGGCGATCTCGCGGTGGAGGGCTGGGCTGGCGACACCGTCCGTCCGCGCACCTGGCAGGAGTGTCGCGACTTCGCTGTTTTCATCGGCGGCCCCAACCCAGCACTACGCAATGAGCAGCCCTACAGCCATGCGCATTTCGATGCAGTCTGCGAGAGTTTTGGCGAGCCGTCGGCCATGGACAAGTACGACACCGTGTTCGTTGACTCGATCACCGTCGCAGGTCGCCTCTGCTTGCAATGGTGCAAGGGGCAACCACAGGCATTTTCCGAGAAAACCGGCAAACCTGACAGCCGTGGCGCGTATGGCTTGATGGGCCAGGAAATGATCGGCTGGCTGACCCACCTGCAACACACCCGGCGCAAGAACGTGTGGTTTGTCGGCATCCTCAACGAAGCACTCGATGACTTTAATCGTCGCGTTTTCTCGCTGCAGATCGACGGCTCCAAAACCGGTCTGGAATTGCCCGGCATCGTCGATGAAGTCGTCACCCTGGCCGAGATCAAAGGCGATGACGGTGCCAGCTATCGCGCCTTCGTCTGCCACACACTGAACGCATGGGGTTATCCGGCCAAGGACCGCTCAGGTCGCCTCGACACCGTTGAGGAGCCGAACCTCGGGCGTCTCATGGAAAAGATCGCCGGCCCAGCCAGACCTGCGCCCGAGCGGCTCGATTTCGCTCGGCCCAGCGCTATCTCCATCGTCACCCCCGAATCCAATTTAACTCAGGAGTCCTGATCATGACCTATTTCGATTTCAATTCCGCTTCCGAACAAACCTCCTTCGACCTGATCCCCAAAGGCAGCCTCGTGCGCGTTCGCATGACCGTCAAGCCGGGCGGCCACGACGATTTGTCGCAAGGCTGGACTGGTGGCTACGCCACTCGCAACGTCAATACCGGCTCGGTCTACCTGAACTGCGAATTCGTGGTCATGGAAGGAGAGTACGCACGCCGCAAGATGTGGTCGCTGATTGGCCTGCACAGCCCGAAAGGGTCTGAGTGGGCCAACATGGGCCGCACGTTCGTCAAGGCCATCCTCAACTCGGCACGCAATGTCCATCCAGGAGACAACAGCCCAGCCGCACAGAACGCACGGCGCATTAGCGGTTTCGCTGATCTTGATGGCATCGAGTTTCTGGGCAAGGTCGACTGGGATAAGGACCAGAACGGCCAGGATAAAAGTGTCATCAAGTCGGCGATCACACCTGACCACAAGGACTATGCAGCGGCCATGGTTGCGCCACGCAGTGCGGCGACCGCACCGGCAACACAGGCCGCCAATGCCACCATCGCACCCAATGCCTACGCACAGGCCACGGGACGCGATCCCATACCTGGCCGCCCCAGTTGGGCTCAGTAAGGGAGGACCGACATCATGATGCTCCGTCCCCGCCAATCACTGCTGGTCAAACGAACCTTGGACGCGCTCGCCCAGCATGGCAACACGCTGGCTGTCGCGCCTACCGGATCTGGCAAGACCATCATGTTGTCGGCGGTGGCCGGCAGCCTGTTGTCTGAGCCCGATGCCAAGGTCTGCATTCTCGCTCACCGCACCGAACTGACGGGCCAGAACCGAGCCAAATTCTCTCGGGTCAATCCTGGCCTCACAACCTCAGTGTTCGACGCCAATGAAAAATCGTGGGAGGGGAACGCTACTTTTGCGATGGTGCAGACCCTGTCTCGCCCGTCGCATTTGAAGCAGATCCCCACGCTCGATTTGCTGGTCATTGATGAAGCACATCACGCATCCTCCCCCAGCTACCGCGCTGTCATCGATCAGGTGCTGGACAAGAATCCAAAGGCTGGCATCTGCGGCCTGACCGCCACCCCGAATCGAGGCGACGGCCAAGGACTGCGTGAGGTCTTCACCAACGTGGCTGATCAGATCAGTCTGGGTGAGATGATTGCATCCGGCCACCTGGTGCCGCCACGCACCTTCGTGATCGATGTCGGCGCGCAGGAGGCTCTGCAAAAAGTGCGGCGCACGGCGATGGACTTCGACATGGACGAAGTTGCATCGATTCTCAACAAGTCGCTTATCACCGATGCAGTGATCGCGCACTGGAAACAGAAAGCTGCCGACCGCAAGACCATCATCTTTTGCTCGACGGTCACCCATGCGCAAAACGTCTGTGATGCATTTGTGGCATCAGGTGTTCATGCCGTGCTGATCCACGGTGAGTTATCAGACGCCGAGCGCAAGGCGCGCCTGAAGGATTACGAAACTGGTCAAGCCCAAGTGGTCGTCAATGTCGCGGTGCTCACCGAAGGTTACGACTACACGCCCACCGCTTGTATCGTGCTGCTGCGCCCGAGTTCCTACAAGTCCACCTTCATCCAGATGGTGGGGCGTGGCCTGCGCACCGTGGACCCCGAGGAGTTTCCCTGCGTCATCAAAACCGATTGCATCGTTCTGGACTTCGGCACGGCCAGCCTTATGCATGGGGCACTCGAGCAGGAGGTCAACCTCGATGGTCATCCCCACGATGGCGACGCGCCTACCAAAGATTGTCCGGACTGTGATGCCATCGTGCCGCTGGCCTGCATGGAGTGCCCGCTTTGCGGCCATGTCTGGGAACGCAGCCCTGACGATGTGGGTGAGTTGTCTGACTTCATCATGAGCGAGATCGATCTTTTGAAACGCTCGAACTTTCGCTGGTGCGACCTGTTTGGTTGTGACGACGCGTTGATGGCCACGGGCTTCAGTGCCTGGGGAGGCGTGTTCTTTCTGAACGGTCGCTGGCATGCCATAGGAGGTGCCAAGTCGCTGGTCCCGAAGTTGCTGGCCGTTGGCGATCGCACGGTTTGCATGGCCAAGGCAGACGACTGGCTCAATGACCACGAGTCGGCCGATTCTGCACACAAGACCAGGCGCTGGCTCAACGAGCCACCGACGCCTAAGCAACTGGGTTACCTGCCAGAGCCAATGCGTGCCGATTTCGGCATGACCCGCTACCAGGCGTCGGCATTGCTGTCGTTTCAGTTCAACAAGAACGCGATTCAGCGGCTGGTGACAGCGGCCAACGACGCGCATGTATCCAGTGCGATGGAGCTTGCGTGAAATGCGCCGTTTGCTCCCGCAAAGCCAAAGGCTTTGGCTGGTTCAACGCCAGCATCAAACTCGGCGACCTCAACCGCTATTCCGACAAGTTGGTGTTTTGCTCGCGGCGCTGCCAAAACGCGTTCTCAACGCTCATGAACAAAACGGAGGGACAAATGATTGATCCGAGTGAAATGGAAATGGCCGCGATGGGGTGTTGCTTGTCGCCTTTGGGCGAGTTTGTGGGCGCCATCGGCATGGACCGCCCGCTGGCGAGTTACAGCCGCGAGGAGGTGATGACCCTTATCGATGTCGTGGTCACGGCCTATCAGGAGCACATGACGTCTGAGCACGAACGCATGGCCGCCAGGGATCTTGCGTTTTTGGAGGAGCGACTGGCCCGGAAAAGCAAGTCCTCATCCATGGGAGCGCCATTCTGATGCTGGACTTCAACTCTCGCCCCAAAATTCAAGATCAGATCACAAGCCTGATCGATGGTGCACTGATCCGCGAACGCGCGGGTCAGAGGCCGCGTGACTATCTCGGTGCCTCGCGCCTCGGGGTCGCTTGCGAGCGTGCTTTGCAGTATGAGTACAAGCACACACCGGTCGACGTCGGTCGTGATTTCTCGGGCCGCCTATTGCGCATCTTTGAAGTCGGTCACACCTTGGAGGACTTGGCCATCCGCTGGCTAAGTTTGGCCGGATTTGATCTGTATACACGCAAGGCCCAAGGCGGCCAGTTCGGCTTCTCGGTGGCTGGCGGCCGAATACGCGGCCATGTCGACGGCATCTTGAACACCGGCCCTGCTGATCTGGGTCTGAGCTATCCCGCCATCTGGGAGTTCAAGACCATGAACGACAAGTCCTGGCGCGACACCGTTAAGCATGGGGTTGCCAAGTCCAAGCCTGTTTATGCCGCACAGGTCGCAGTCTATCAGGCGTACATGGAGGTCGGCATTCCTGGCATTGCTGATAATCCAGCGCTTTTTACTGCAATCAACAAAGACACCCAGGAAATCTGGTTCGAATTGTTGCCGTTTGACGGTGGACTGGCGCAGCGCATGTCGGACCGTGCCGTGCGCGTGATCACTGCTACCAACGCCAGCGAGGTCCTGCCGCGTTTTGCAACCACGCCCAGCCACCAGGAGTGCAAGTTCTGCGCGTGGCAAGACCGTTGCTGGGGTTCAGCATGACGGCGGACACCATCGTCTGGCTGGACTACAACAACGCACCGGAGCAACGCGCGGAGCTTGCCTGTGACACGGAAGCACTGCGCGCAGGCCTCTTGGATCGGCTTGAGTCCGTGCTTCTCTACCTATTTCCCAGCGGGCTGATCCGGGGCAACAAGTTCTATGTTGGTGATGTCGATGGCTCGCCTGGCAAGAGCCTGGTCGTCGAACTGGAAGGGCCTCGGCGGGGCTTATGGAAAGACTTCGCAGATGACGACGGTGGCGATTTGATCGCTGCCTGGGCGCGATCACGGGGTCTTTCCACGCGCCACGATTTTCCGCGCATCACTGACGATATCCGGCAGTGGCTGGGGTATTCGCCACCGGTCTCGCCGTCGCTGCGTCGAGATGTGCGCACCGTGCCGATGGATGAACTCGGACCTTACACCGCCAAGTGGGACTACGTCAGCGCCGATGGCGAATTGATAGCCTGCGTTTACCGCTACGAACCGCCAAGCGGCAAGGAGTACAGACCCTGGGATGTGCGCGCCCGCATGTGGCGAGCCCCAGACCCGCGTCCGCTGTACAACCTGCCAGCCCTGGTGAAAGCCCGGGAAATCGTGCTGGTCGAGGGCGAGAAGTGCGCTGAGGCCCTGATCAAGGCCGGGTTTGCCGCGACCACGGCCATGAATGGTGCGAAAGCACCCGTCGAGAAGACCGACTGGACGCCGCTGGCCGGCAAGTCCGTCTTGATCTGGCCAGATCGGGATGCGCCGGGTTGGGATTACGCCGAGGCGGCAGCACGTGCCTGCGTGGTGGCTGGTTGCACCGCAGTGGCAATCCTTGTACCGCCGAGCGACAAACCCGAGAAGTGGGACGGGGCCGACGCAGTCGCTGAGGGTTTCGACTGCGCGGCTCTCATTGCCCAAGGCGAACGCAGAGTCGTGAAATCCGTGCGACCATTGTTGCCTACCTTCACGCTCGGTGCGCTGCTGGACGACGACTCGCCATTGCCGCCTGACATCGTCGAACCACGCGTGCTCACCCCGGGCGGCATGCTTGTTTTTGGTGGTGCACCCAAAGTCGGCAAGAGCGATTTCCTGCTGTCATGGCTGACGCACATGGCTGCAGGTGCGACTTTCCTTGGCATGCGTCCACCCCGTCCGCTGCGGGTCTTCTACCTACAGGCCGAGGTCCAGTACCACTACTTGCGCGAGCGCGTGAAGGATGTCCGTCTCCCTTCGCATCGGCTGCTGGAAGCGCGAGCCAATTTCGTGGCCACCCCACAGTTGCGGTTGATTCTTGACGACGCTGGGCTCGCCCAGGTAATCCCGGCCATCGCGAATGCGTTTGGTGAAAAAACAGCTGACATCATCGCCATCGATCCGATTCGCAATGTGTTCGACGGCGGCGATGGCGGTGGCGAGAACGACAACGGTGCAATGTTGTTCTTTCTATCTCAGCGTGTGGAGCGGATTCGAGAGGCAGTAAACCCTGACGCCGGGATCATCCTCGCCCACCACACAAAAAAGCTTGGCAAGAAGCAATTTGAGGAAGACCCGTTCCAGGCTCTGGCCGGGGCCAGCAGCCTGCGCGGGTATTACTCGACCGGGATGCTGCTGTTCCGCCCGGACGAAACACGGTCCACACGCCAACTCATCTTCGAATTACGCAACGGCGCGGCGATTCCGCAAAAGCACGTCGACAAGATTCAGGGTGAATGGCGCGAGGTTGATCCGAATGACAGGCTGGTGATGAAGGACTATGGCGAGCGCCTGGACGCCGAGCGGAGACGTAAGCGAGACGCCATCCTGCAAATCCTTTTCGAGGAGTCTGGCAGCGGTCGCTGCTACACCGCCAACCAGTTCGCCGAGGCCTTCGAGGGCAAGGCTGGTCTTGGCGGCGAGAGAACCATCCGAGAACGCGTTTCGGCGTTGTCAACGCAGGGCTACATCAAGTATTTCCGCAATGGGGTTGACTACGGACTGCCGTCCAGTGGCCGCACGAAGTTTGGTTACCTGTGCGTCGAAGGCATGGTCCTGCGCACACCTGCGGGAGATCCAGATCCAGCCACCGGGGAGATCACGATCCGCGAATTAGCGGTGCTCCCTACCCACTACAAGTGCCCACATTCCGGGGCGTCTCTGCCTGTCGAGAACCCGGATGTGTGGGTGTACCACGATGACTTGAACGACCAGGAGACCCTATGAGAACTGCTTACTCGGCAGTTGGCAGCGCCGTTGCCAACTACACCCACTTCCTTGCCAACTGCCCGCAGTTGGCAAACCTCTGCCAACTGAAAAACGAGGCAGGACAAGGTATTGCATCCAGTTGGCAGTTGGCAGTGCATTCTTGCGCTGCCAACTTGCCAACTGACGCAAACGCGCGTGGCCATTGGCTTTACGGAACATCTCAAGTTGGCGAAAACTCCCCCTCCTACTACGTAGGAGAGGGAACAGAGCTTCCCTCCTCCGTGCGTAGGGACGTGTCTGCCGGTTGGTATAGTGCCCCATCCCAAGTTTCTGGCCGCTCGATCCTCGCACTGGATCTTGGCACCCAAACCGGGTGGGCGCTACTGGCACACGACGACTCCCTGACCAGTGGTTCCCAATCGTTCAAGCCACAACGCTTCGAAGGCGGCGGCATGCGTTTCCTGCGCTTCAAACGCTGGCTGACTGAACTCAAGACATGCACCGATGGCATCACAGCCATCTACTTCGAGGAAGTCAGGCGGCATCTCGGGGTGGATGCCGCGCACGCCTATGGCGGCTTTCTGGCCACCCTCACTGCCTGGTGCGAGCACCACCAGATCCCCTATCAAGGTGTACCGGTCGGCACGATCAAGAAGCACGCTACCGGCAAGGGCAACGCAAGCAAGGACGAAATGGTGTCCGCAGTTGTCAAGAAAGGCTTCATGCCCGCTGACGACAACGAGGCCGATGCGCTGGCGATTCTCTTCTGGGCCATCGAGACGCAGGAGTTCTAAGCATGAAAATCAATCTGCCTCAATACCGTTGCCCCCTGGGACGCCTGCAACCGCAGACCACCGATCTGGAAGTAATCAAACAAAGCGGCTGGCGTGATCAGCACATCCTTGTGGTGGCGGAAGGTGACAAGCGACTGGACTTCGTCGAGCGTGAGATCGTGCGCAGGATCGGAGAACGGCTCTATGGAGGGAAACGTCATGACTGAGTGGACAATGGATGATGTGGCAGCACGGTTCAGTGATGCCGCCTACACAGCCCACCGACTGCCACCGGTACGCGTGCATGGCTACTTCAACTCCTGGTCGATGTTTGCGTTCCAGGTACCGGACCGTTACCCGGATCCAGATCGGCTCTACCGCCACATGCCACCTAGCCCGAAGGCCGTGGAACTCATGTTGGAGACCATGGCCTGGGTGCAGTGGCTGGAAGTCGAGCAGCGACACCTGATCTGGATGCGGGCCAAGCAGTACGAGTGGCAAAAGATCGCACGGCGCTTCGGATACTGCACCAAGACTGCCCAGCGTCGCTGGCAACGTGCTCTGCAGATCGTGGCCGACCACCTCAACGGCGTGTCGATGCCTGTCGGGGTGAGTAATTTTGAGCAAAATTGACAACGGCTGGAAGCATATGCGGAACGCTTCGGAAGGTTGCTGGTTTTGGTGCTTGCAGGGGTGTCGCATCTCGGGTGGTTTTGGCCTACAGTGACGGCTATGGTTGCGAAAGGTGCGCACGCAGCGGAGGTCGCTCAAATCAAGAGGGGTCCTTCCTTCCCAAAATCCCATGCGGGAGGCGACAGCGCGGCATTGCTCTAGCGCCAGACTGCAAACCGAGGTTTGCAGGGTTTGCAGGTTTGCACCCAGCCCACCCAACGGCCCGCCACTGTGCGGGCCGCTTCATTTTGGAATACACGAACCGAACATGCTTAACGTCGAGTACCGCAAGGTCGAGGCGCTGATTCCTTTCGCCCGGAATCCACGCACCCACACCGAAGCGCAAGTAGCCAAGATTGCCGCCAGCATCGTCGAGTACGGATGGACCAACCCGATCCTCGTCGATGGAGAACATGGGGTCATCGCCGGACATGGTCGTCTAGCCGCAGCCCGCAAGTTGGGGTTGGTCGACGTGCCGGTCATTGAACTGGGTCACCTCTCGTCCACGCAAAAGCGCGCCTACGTCATCTCGGATAATAGACTGGCGCTGGATGCCGGGTGGAACGAGGAACTGCTGGCGCTGGAACTGGCTGAGTTATCAGAGGCGGGTTATGACCTCGCGCTTACCGGCTTCGATGACGCGGAGATCGAGCAACTGCTTGCTGGCGATGTCGCCGTTGGTAATGGAGATGCACAGGATGCGGATGCGCCCGACGCGGCCGATGACGTGCCGGAAGTTTCGGCTACGCCCGTCTCGCGTGCCGGTGATGTCTGGGCTTTTGGCAAGCACCGGCTGATCTGCGGCGATGCCGCCGACCCGGCTGTGATCGCCACTCTGATGCAGAGCGAACAAGCGAAGGTCTGCTTCACTTCGCCGCCCTACGGCAACCAGCGAGACTACGTCAGCGGCGGCATTGCCGATTGGGACAGTCTGATGCGCAGTGTGTTCGCCCACCTGCCGGTGGCCGAGAACGCACAAATCCTGATTAACCTCGGGCTCATTCACCGTGACAACGAGGTGATCCCGTATTGGGATGGCTGGCTCGGCTGGATGCGCACGCAGGGTTGGCGGCGCTTTGCATGGTACGTCTGGGATCAGGGGCCGGGGATGCCCGGCGACTGGTCAGGGCGGCTGGCCCCAAGCTTTGAGTTCGTTTTCCATTTCAACCGCCACAGCCGTACACCCAACAAGATCGTCCCATGCAAACACGCCGGTCAGGATTCGCATCTGCGCCCGGATGGCTCATCCACCGCTATGCGTAGCAAAGATGGGGAGGTTGGCGGCTGGGCACATAAGGGCCAACCCACCCAAGAAACCAAGATTCCCGACTCGGTGATCCGGGTGATGCGCCACAAGGGAAAGATCGGTCAGGACATCGACCACCCCGCCGTATTCCCGGTGGCGCTGCCGGAATTCATCCTGGATTCCTACTCGGACTCTGGCGACATCGTGTTCGAGCCCTTCGGTGGCTCGGGAACGACGATGCTCGCTGCAGAGCGGACTAATCGCCAGTGTCGGTCTGTCGAGATCGCGCCCGAATACGTGGACGTCGCGGTCAAACGCTTCCAGCAGAATTTCCCGGACGTGCCGGTGACGCTGCTGGCTAGCGGCCAGACCTTCGAGGCAGTAGTCGCCGAACGACTGGCATGCGCGGCGGTGTCACTATGAGCGCGTCCTGGCTTGCCGACAAAATCGAGCAGTGGCCGATCACCAAACTGCTGCCCTACGCCCGCAATGCGCGGACGCACTCGGATGAACAGGTCGCGCAGATTGCCGCCTCGATTGCCGAGTTTGGATTTACCAATCCTATTCTGGCCGGGGCTGATGGCGTGATCGTCGCCGGTCACGGAAGGCTGGCCGCCGCCCATAAGCTCGGGCTGGAACTGGTGCCGGTCGTGGTGCTGGAACACCTGAGTCCGACCCAACGCCGTGCGCTGGTGATTGCCGACAACCGGATCGCCGAGAACGCAGGCTGGGACGAAGCGATGCTGCGCATCGAATTGGTGACGCTGCAGGACGACGACTTCGATGTGTCGCTGACCGGCTTCGACGCGGATGCGCTGGCCGATTTGCTGGAGGATGGAAACAACGATGAACAGACCGACGACGATGCCGTGCCGGAAATCACCGAGACACCGATCTCCCGTCCGGGCGATGTCTGGTTGCTCGGTGGCCACCGACTGCTGTGTGGCGACTCAACAAAAGCAGAGTGCTTCGAGTCGCTACTCCAGGGCGAGCAGGTGGACATGGTATTCACCGACCCGCCGTACAACGTGAACTACGCCAACACGGCCAAGGACAAGA
>Ga0210041_1000372_pt1 | contig 52030 bp, 42 predicted proteins | sample CryGeymeta201503_FD_183973 | JGI IMG/M metagenome (GOLD analysis project Ga0210041, IMG submission 183973) | Groundwater microbial communities from Crystal Geyser aquifers in Utah, USA - Crystal Geyser metaG 2015-03 (SPAdes) (version 2) | ecosystem: Environmental > Aquatic > Deep subsurface >... | reverse complement strand
TTGGCGGGGCTTTGACGTTTGAGCGTGCTCTGCAACTGCGCCGCCTGGCCGCCACCTTGCCGCTGGAGGCCATTGTGCTGGAAACCGATGCGCCCGACATGCCGCCGCATTGGCTTTACAAAACCGCAGCGCAGCGTGCAGCCGGCGAGGTGCAGGGCATCAATTCACCCGCCGAGTTGCCTCGCATTGCCGCAGAGTTGGCGGCGCTGCGCGGCATTAGCCTGGAAGACCTGGCGCAAGCCACCACGTGCAACGCACTTGATGCCTTGCCCAAGCTGACAAATTTTTTGCGTGGCTGCGCTTGCCAAGATACATATCTCAGACTTTGAACACCGCCAATGCGTTGGTCAAACGTTCGGTTTGCTCAGAAAGATTGCCTGCGGCCGCTGCAGCTTCTTCCACAAGGGCTGCATTTTGTTGCGTCACGCTGTCAAGCTGTGCCACTGCTTGATTTACCTGTGAAATGCCTTGGCTTTGTTCGCGCGTAGCGTTGGTAATTTCGGACATGATGGTACTTACGCGGCTGGTTGCATCGATCACCTCTTGCATGGTGCTGCCCGCTTGGGTGGTCAAGGTAACCCCTGTTTCAATCTGCAGCAAAGAGCTGTCAATCAGGGTTTTGATTTCTTTGGCAGCAGCGGCACTGCGCCCAGCCAATGATCGCACCTCACTGGCTACCACAGCAAAGCCTCTACCCTGTTCGCCTGCGCGTGCTGCTTCCACAGCCGCATTCAATGCCAAAATGTTAGTTTGGAAGGCAATGCCGTCAATCAGGCCGATGATGTCAACAATCTTGCGTGATGAGGTGTGAATGTCGCTCATGGTTGCAACGGCATTGCGCACAATGATGCCACTGTTGTTGGCAGCCTCTGCAGCCTGGTCTCCCAGAGTGTTGGCTTGATTCGCGTTGCTGGCGCTTTGTTGCATCATGCCTGTAATCTGCTCCATGCTGGCGGCTGTTTCTTCAAGGTTGGAGGCTTGTGTCTCGGTTCGGTTGGATAAATCCAGGTTGCCAGAGGCGATTTCATGGGTGGCCAGGCGAATCGCCTCAAAATTGCTGCGTACGTCGTTCAGGATGCTGCGCAAGTTGACGTTGGTCTGACGCACCGCGTTTTGTAGTTGGCCAATCTCACTCTGGTCGGCTGGTGCAAGCTGTTGGGTCAAATCCCCACCAGCTAGAACACGCGAAAAGTTTGTCAATGTTGCCAATGGTTTGAGCACCTTGTTATGAACCAATCCGTAAGACCAAAAAGCAACCACTGCGCCAGAGAATACCAAAGCCATCAACCAGCTATTGTTTTGCGATAAAGGCTCAGACATCATCAATTCCAAGCCGAGTACCAACAGCACCAATACCACCCACCCTAGCGCCATTTGAAGCCTGGTGCGCAGTCCAATGCGCTTTAGCTTGCCAAGCCAGCTGGGTCGCAGAATCTGTCCGTTTGCAATTCGCAGTTTGTGTGGATTGCCGTCCTTGATTTCTTTGTAGGCTTGCTGTGCCTGGTTCACTTGGTCACGCGTCGGCTTGGTTCGCACCGACATGAAGCCTACCGGCTTGCCCTCTTCATAGACAGGTGTGATATTGGCGAGCACCCAATAAAAATCACCAGCTTTAGTGCGGTTTTTGACCATGCCCGTCCATGGAACTCCGGCTTTTATGGTGGCCCACAAATCAGCATAAGCTTCGACCGGCATGTCAGGATGACGCAAAATATTTTGCGGTGCACCGATGAGTTCATCCACTGAAAAGCCACTGATTTCTATGAAGTATGGGTTGGCAAAGATGATGTTGCCCTGCAAATCGGTGGTCGACACAATGGCAAATTGCTCACTCAGAATAATTTCGGTGTTGGTGATAGGTAAATTGGTACGCATGGCAAATGTTGGTTTTGGTTAATCTTGCAAAGGAACTGGTTTGCCAAACAAATACCCTTGAAAAAATTGGCAGCCTAAATTTTCAAGGTATTGGGCCTGAGCCTGTGTCTCTACCCCTTCTGCAACCACTTCCATGTGCAAGGTACTGGCCATTTGAATGATCATGGTGGCAATGGCACCCGCATCCTGATCGTCTGGCAAATCCATCACAAAGCTGCGGTCAATCTTGAGCTGGTTCAGTGGCAAGCGCTTGATGTACGACATGGACGAATAGCCGGTGCCAAAGTCATCGAGTGCAAAACGGATGCCAATGGCGCGCAGCTGCTGCATTTTCAGAATGGTTGCATCCAGGTCTGCATTGAGCAGGCTCTCGGTCAATTCCAGTTTGAGCCGATCAGGCGCCGCCTGGGTGCGCGCCAGGGTCTGCTGAACACCTTGCACAAAATCAGCTTGTTGAATTTGGGTGGCGCTCACATTCACCGCCAACACCCATTGCGAGCGCACAGGGTCGCAGGCCCACGCGGCGAGTTGTTCGCAGGCGGTCTGCAACACCCATTGCCCAATGGCCAGAATCAGGTCGCTTTGCTCTGCCACGGGTATGAACGCCACCGGCGGCACCAGCCCACGGGTGGGGTGTTGCCAGCGAACCAGCGCCTCGTGGCCAACGACCTCATGAGCGCGGTTGACGATGGGCTGATAGTACAGACGCAGTTCATTGTTGTTGACGGCCTGACGCAGGTCTTGTTCCAGTGCTGTTTGTTCTTGCAGCGCTTGCTGGATGGTTTGGTCAAAAAATTGGCTTTTGTTGCGTCCAGTGGTTTTGGCTTGCAAGGTGGCAATATCCGCGCGCTTGATCACCTCGTTGACATCCTGCTCTGCCGCATCCCCCATGGCAACACCCACGCTGCAGGTGAGTTGATACGCCATGCCTTCCATAGCAAAGGGTTTCGCCAGTGCCTGCCGCAAGCGCTCAGCCAGGTTGTAGGCCAGCAGCGCGGCATCTGGGCCTGCCACTAAGTTGGAAATGACCACCACAAACTCGTCGCTGCCAACGCGGCTCAGGATGTCTTCGCCACCCAGCTCCGCCTGAAGTCGTTGCGCCACCAAACGCAGCAGCGCGTCGCCAGCTTGGTGACCCCGGGTGTCATTGAGGTCTTTGAAATGATCCAGGTCGATAAACAGCACCGCATAGGTTTGGCTCTGCTGCTGGCAACGCCGGTGCACCTGTGCCAGCTTGTCAAACAGCGCCCTGCGGTTGTGCAGGCCGGTGAGGGGGTCAAAATAAATCAGCTGTTCAATTTTGGCTTCGTCGGCCTTGCGTTGTGACACGTCACGCACGGTGAGCACATAGCTGACTGACGCAGACTCGCTATCCACTGATTTTTTGTGCGCCATGGCGCATTCAAAGTGGTGCTGCACAGCGGCAATGCAAATACAGAACTCAATGCTGTTTACTGCATCACCGTTGAGGGCCAGGTTCATTGCGTTTTTCAGTGTGGCGCATGCTGCAGGTTCCAGCAGTTCAAACAAGTTGCTGTTCTTGAGCTCTGCCACAGGCTTACCAAACAAAAGGTCACCTGGCGCACGCGCCAGCAAAATGCGCCCGGTGTCGTCAAAGGTCAGCAGCGCATCTGGCAAGGCGGCCACGGTGCTTTCAAGGTCCAGGCGGTATTGCTCGGCGGCATGGGCGGTTTGCACGTATTCGGTGACATCGGTGTAAGTGCCAATCATCTGCAGCGCCGTGCCGTTGGCGTCACGCGCAATGACTCGGCCACGCACCCGCAGCCAAATCCACTGGCCCCGCGCATCCTGAATACGAAAACGGGCGTCATGAAAGGCAGCCTCGCCGCGCAGGTGAGCCTCGCTGGAGCGGATCACCTCTGCCAAATCTTGTGGATGCACCCGCGCGCGCAGGCGTGGCACATCGACGCTTTCAGCCTCGTGCGGACTTAGCCCAAAAAAAGCCGCAGACTGCGCATCCATTTGGTAAATGCCAGTTAGGCAGTCCAGCACCCAGGTGCCAGCACCGGTTGCCGACATCACATTGTCAAGCCGGTCTTTTTCGCTTTGTAATCGGGCTTGTAATTCAACCGTTGCTGTGATGTTGCGTTGCACACTGATCCAGTGGGTGTACCAGCCCGATGCGTTGGCAATGGGCATGATCTTCATGTCAATCCAATACGGTGTGCCATCTTTTTTGTAGTTGATCAGCGTTTCGTGCACGGAGTGCCAAGCTTTGAGCTGTTTTCTCATGGTTTCAATGAGCGCTTTGTCAGTGCCTGGGCCTTGAAACAAACTGGGAGATTGCCCGAGCAATTCTTGCGCTGAATAGCCGCTGTACGCGCACAGTGCCGGGTTGGCGTAAACGATGCGCCTGAAGGTTTCACCCGGTCGCGGTTCGGCTTCGGTCATCAGCACAAAGTCTTGTAACAAGTCCATGCTGGCGCCCAGCAACTGCAAGCGCTCCCTGCTAGCTGACAGCAGCGCCTGGGTGTGAACACGCTTGACCAAAATGGTGGTTTGAGCCAGGGCGCTCATCTCGTGCGCTAGCCAGGGTTGGCTATGGTCTTTGATGTCTTGCTGCCAGCTTGCAAATGAGCGCCGTGGCCCCCACACCACTTGACCATCTGGCAAAGTTTGTGGCTCGTGCTGGTCAGGTTGGCCGCCCCAAAGCACGCTGTGAACCCAAGGTTCGCGCAATACCACAATGTAGGTGTCGGCGTCTCCGGCGGGGGAAACGGCCAATAAGCCTGCCATAGGCTCCCGGCTTAAAAAATCTTGTGCTGACCAGCCCCATGCTGTTACATGGTCGGTAGCAAGCGCCTGCCCCGGTTGGGTAGCCTGGAGCCTGAGCAGCAAATCTTTCAGCGCAGGTTCTGAAAGCAATGCTTGCCCTTGGTTTTCACCATTGAGCCGACCCATGATTTGGCAGGGGCCCAGCAGCTCGGTCAAGGCTGCCACACTTTTAGTCCATGACAGCTCGGTCGAGGTGATGGCACGCAAATCTTCACGCAGTTGCACCAGCACCACATCCACATTGTGCTGGTGTTCCAGCGCTTGCCGGTGCAACAGCTCCTCAAGCTTTGAAGCCAAACTGTCGGCAATCAATTCGCAGGCGATCCTGGCCGTGTGGCGATGGTGGTCAGGCGGCATGCGGGGCTGGTGATGGTGGCAGGCCAACATGCCCCAAAGTTTGCCTTGGTACATCAGACTGATGATCAGGGTGGCGCGTACACCCATGTTGCCCAAATAGGTTAAGTGCATGGATGAGGGCTGGCGCAGCAGGCAGTGGCTTTGGTCCAACACGGCATCCGCAGCATGGGGCAATGACAGCATAGCGCTCGGCGGCGCTTGTACATCGGCAATGATGCGCAACAGGTTGCGGGTGTAGAGGTCTCGCGCTTGCGCCGGAATGTCTGAGGCCGGAAAACGCAGACCCATGAAATGTTGTTCCACACCGCTGGCCGTTGCCTCAGCCAGTATCAGGCCACTCCAGTCGGCTTCAAAGCGGTAGAGCATGACCCGGTCATAACCCAAAAAGACTTGCATGGCTTGCACCGTGCCAGTGGCAAAGTCGTCAACCGATTCAAAGCCATGCAGTTGCCGAATCTGCCGGGCCAACTCACCCAAAATTACAACGTCGTGGCGGCCATCGGCAAAGGGTTCGCCAGTTGGAATCAGTTCGCAAACGATTTGGGTGGTGGCGGTTAGCACCACGCGGTGGAGCAGTACTTCCAGCGCGGGTCGGCTAGGCTCTTGACTCAAGGTGGCAACCAATACGGCGGCATCGGTACTGGCCTGGGCGCACCAGTTTTGCCATTGCTCGTCAGAGACGCCCAGGAGGTGTGGCAGGGTTTGTTGAACGAATAGGCTGGGATGGATGCCCAAGCACTGAGCCGCATTGGCGCTGTGCTGGAGCAACTTGCCGCTGGCAAGGTCGCACACCAACAGGACACCATAAGACTGGATGATGCCGAGTTTGTGAATGGCTTCCTGCGCGCAATGGCTCAGGTCGGCCGCAGAGGTGGATGTGGGTAGCTTGGTCATGTTGCAGCCTGATCTAGCAAGGGTTCACAGGTTTCAAATACCTGGGTGATATTGTTAAAACCATCAATGGCGGCAGAAATAAGCAGCGCGGTGTCGGCAGCGCTGAAGTCTTGCGCATCCAGCCACTGTTGCCATTGCCGCCAAGTGGCCGCGGTGGATGGGCCGTGGCTGGCGTTGCCACTGAAAAAAGCGGCACCTTGTGCAGGGCGCAAGCCCAAGTGCCGCTGCAACTGACTGGCAATGACGGCACCGCCCAGCATGGCGCCTTGTGCCAAATAGGCCAGGCCGTACCAGCGTGCGCCTTGTGCATCAAAACGACAGGGCGCACTGGCCAAAACCGCAAGTGCTTTTGGGCTGGGCCCTGCTGCACCGATGTTTGCCAGGTCCAGGTTGATTAGGCCTGCTCTGGCGGGTGGTAGGTGGTGGGGTGGCACTTGCTGCGGCAGGTTGGCGTGCAAGGCCAATTCAAGCGCAGACCACACACGCTGCCAGATGCGCAACAGGGCTACGTAGCTTTGCAGGGTTAACGCAGGGCTCATCAAATGGCGCATGGGGGTGGTTTGTTCAAGCGCGTGATGTGGGTTGGCGCAGGCCAGCTTCAGCAGTGTGCACACTGCTGTGCCTTCTGTGGCTTGTTTGGAGGGTGTTGGCACAGGTTGACCAAGCGTCTAGGGCGCTGTTACTGTGGGTTGTGCGTTAAGTGTTGAAGCCGGGCAGCGGGCAGGCTGGGTGCCGTGGTGGGCATGGGGGCACTGCTGGTGTGCGTTGCCCATGCGTGTGTGGCGGCTTCGTTTAGTGTGAACACCGCCACGGTGTGCACCAGTTCTTGGGCTTGTGCTGTCAGGCTGTCGGCTGCTGCCGCCATTTCTTCTACCAGCGCAGCGTTTTGTTGAGTGGTGTGGCTCATCTCGGTCACGATGTGGCCAATTTGCCCTACGGTGGTAGCCTGCTCTTGGCTCTCGCTGGCAATTTGGCTGGCCATATCGGTCACATGTTGGATGGCATCCACCACTTCGTTCATGGTTTTGCCGGCACGGTCTACCTGGGCTGTGCCCTGTTCAACCCGAGCCACGCTGGTGTCGATCAGGGTTTTGATTTGCTTGGCTGCTTCAGCACTGCGCCCGGCCAAAGATCGCACCTCTGAGGCCACCACAGCAAAGCCACGCCCCTGTTCGCCTGCACGGGCGGCTTCTACGGCGGCATTCAAGGCCAGGATGTTGGTCTGGAAGGCAATGCCGTCAATCACGCCAATGATGTCTGATATTTGGCGCGAGGCCGCGTTGATGCCCTGCATGGTGCTAACCACCTCGCCCACCACCTGACCACCGCGCACTGCTATTTGAGAGGCATCGCTGGCGAGCAGATTGGCTTGGTTGGCGTTGTCGGCGTTTATTTGTACGGCCGAGGCCAGCACGCCCATGGCCGAGGCTGATTTTTCGAGCGAAATGGCTTGGGTTTGAGTGCGGTTGCTCAGGTCATTGTTGCCCGCAGCAATTTCAGCACTGGCGTTTTCAAGGGCTTCGGCGCCGCGGCGTACGTTGCTCACCACTTGGGCCAGACTGTTTTGCATAGAGTCAAGCTGGGCTATTAAGCTGGTGTTGTCGCCGTCTGCCAGGTTAATGGGCTGGCTGAGGTTGCCGCTGGCCACGCGTTGGGTCAGGTCTACGGCGGTTTGCGGTTCACCCCCCAGCTGGCGTATCACTTGACGGCTGATCAACAGACCCACCCCCACACCCACCCCGGCCATCACCAGCATCAGCCCCAGGCTGATGCTGGTGGCACGAACCGCCCCGGTAGCAGCCTGAACGGACTCCGCAGCGCTGACTTCACGAATGCGCAGGCTTGCGGTTTCAAGCAGTTTGCTGGGTTCCCGGTCTATGCCTTTCACAGCCAGATCGCCAGCGCTGGGGTCAAAGTTGGCAGCTTTAAAAGCTTCCAGGCCCTTGCGGTACGCCAGGCCCATTTGCTGGTGCGCTTGTGCGAACTGGCTGACGAGTTTTTTACTTTCACTTTCGGGCAAACGGGCGGCAAGCTTGGCAGACTCTTGGTCAATATCGCTTTCCAAGGCGGTAAAGGCTTGCCAGTACTTGCTTAACAGCGCTGGGTTGGCGCCCCGCAGTAACACGTCTTTCCACTCTTGAACCTGGGTTTTGAACTTGGAGCCAATTTCTGCGATGGCGCGCTCATTTGCCACATTGCCGGCCACCTGGGTGTCGTACACAGTTACGGACTGGTTCAGGCTGTAAATGCCAAACAGTGCGGCGAACAGCATCAACAACAAAACAGCACCAAAGGCAGTGGGTAGTTTTTGATTGAGTTTCATAGAAGCTTTCATAAAAGTGGACTAATGTTTGTTTTGTTACCTAGCAGGGAGAACTTGTCTTATGTGTCAGTGGATTGCGCCAAACGGTTGCGCCCCGCAGTCTTGGCGTTGTAGAGCGCTTTGTCGGCCTCGGTCAAGAGCTGTTCATAGTTTGTCATGTCGGCGCGCCAGCTTGCCAAGCCCACGCTGACCGTCACAGTCAGTGTCTGCTTACCCAGTTCAACAGGGGTGTCTGCAATGGCTTTGCGCAGGCGTTCTGCGGCTAGCAAGGCCTCGTGCTGGGGCATGTTGGGGCAAATCAACAAAAATTCTTCACCGCCCCAGCGGCACACGGTGTCTTCGCCGCGGGCGTTGGCGCGCAAAATTTGACTCACCTGCTCCAGCACCCGGTCGCCACCGTCGTGGCCATGTTGGTCGTTAACCCGTTTGAAAAAGTCAATGTCCAGGCTGATGACGCTCATGGCTTGCTGTCTGCGCACTGCGGCGGCCCAGGCCTGGGTTAGCGCCATTAGTCCTGCGCGGCGGTTAGACAATTCGGTCAAGGGGTCGGTGCGGGCGGCGTATTCCAGACGCCGGTTGGCAATGGCCAGGTCGTTGCTGGCGTGGGTGAGGTGTTCGCTGTTTTGCTCCCAGGATTTACGCAGCTGCACAAAGCGCTGCGCGGCATGCATGCGCGCATGCAGACTGCTGGGTGTGGTGGGTTTGGGTAAAAAAGCGTCAATGCCAGCAGCAAAAGCCTCAGTGATTTCGGTGTCTGAGGTGTTGCCAGTGAGCATCAGGATGTAAATGTTTTGCCCCCAGGCACTGGCGCGCAGGGCTTTGCAAAACGCACAGCCATCCATCACCGGCATGTTCCAGTCGGTGAGGATGATGTGGGGCCTGAAGGTGGTGGCCAGCGTCAGGGCGGCCATGCCGTTGTTGGCCGTGGCGATTGCAATGTGGGGCTCTGTGGCAAGCCAGGTTTGCAGCAGTTGTTGCATCACCGGGTCGTCGTCGACCACCATGACCCGCAGCTGGCTGTCTGTTGCAGGTGCCGCCGCCGCTGCTGCTTGTGCGTTGTGTTTTAGGGATTCAGCACCAAGCTCTTGCACCCTGCCCGAATAGGGTGCAGTCGGCTGCACCTGAATCTTGAACTGCTTCGCCAACGCATGCCAAGCCGCAATGATGGCGTCGGCAAGCTGGTCAAAGTCAGTGGGTGTGAAGCCAAGTTGTTCAGTCAGTTTGCTGATCTTGGCAATTTGTTGAGCTGATTCACGCTCTGGCTTGACAATGAAATTGGTGAACTGCCAAGCCAGGTGCAGCACTTGTGCCATTTTGGCTGGTCTGCTGTTGGCATCCAGGCGGGCTTGTTCAGGTGCTTCGTGAAGCCGCGCCGCTTCAGAAAAAGCCGCTGGCATGCCCCACTGCGTGTGCAGATCGCATGCCATTGCAAGGTGGTCGGTGGCCAGCGCTGCACGCTCATGTTGTAGCAACAACTCAGGTGCCAGGGCTTCTTTCAAAATGGCGGTGTAGGGCTCGGGGTAGACGGTGGCTAGCGCCAGGCAGCCAACACGCGCCAACAGGCCAAAAGAAAACAACTCGTCAGGTGCCCCCAGGCGCACCGCGTTGCCGATGTCACGGGTGGCCACGGCCATCAACAGGCTTTGGCTCCAGAACAGGGGGTAGTCAAAGCCCGCGCAGTCGCCAGTGCCATGCTGGTCAATCAAAGAAAAGCCAAGCGCCAGGTTTTGCACCGTTTGCAAACCCATGCGGCTGACCGCTTCTTGGGCAGAAACCACCGGGCGCGCGCCCAGTGCGGCAGCGTTGGCCAGCTGCAGCAGCCGCCCGGTCAGTGCCGGGTCGGCTTGGACTAAGCGCGCAATGTCGGACAAAGCGGTGTCGTCACGCTGGCAGGCCTGCATGATGGCCAGGGCGACGCCTTGCGGGCTGGGTAGGCGGTGCGTGAGGTGGGTGTTCATAACAGGCGTGCAACAGCGTTGTAGTATAAGTAGCGTCAATGGTGTGTTGACCCAGGTGGTCAATTCACCTGCCCGGCCGCTAGGAGGCTGTCGGACTTTCGGCATCGAAGCGTTCTCGAAAAGCGGCGTAGCCAAATTCGACCCCAGCGAGGACAGTGTTTGCCGGATTTGCAGGCTCATAGCCGTAGCTATATGGGCAAAAAGGACGGAAAAAAATGGACCGCTGCGGTCGGATTGCAGCCCATGTACCGCAAGTCCGACAGCCTCCTAGGAAGGTGCAGACGAAGCCCTGCAAATGAATCGCTACCTGCTGAATTTGCGCGTTGCATGCACTCGGTCGCATCCAAACTGGCGTTTAGCAAGCGCCAAGCAGGAAGTGACTGCTATGGATCATGTAGCTTATGGCGCTTATTCTGTATGGGCTAGAGGCATAAAATTCATTAAACAAATTAGTGCGTTGCGTTGATTCGTTCATTTAATGCGCACTGGAACTTAATTCATGATTTCTAACAAAAGCAACGCTGGCGACTCGCTGGCTGCCTCACACATCCTGGCCACCTGCCGCACCGTGGCGGTAGTAGGCTTGTCACCCAAGCCGCACCGCGACAGCTACCACGTGGCCAGTTACATGCAAGCGCAGGGGTGGCGTATCGTGCCGGTGAACCCGGTGGTGGCGGCCAGCGGCGAGCGTATTTTGGGCGAGGTGGTGTACGCGTCTCTCACTGAGGCGGCAGGTCACCAGACGATTGACCTGGTGGATGTGTTTCGCAACAGCTTGGATGTGCCCCCCATCGTTGACGAGGCCATTGCCCTGAAGCTGCCCGCCCTATGGTTGCAACTGGGTGTGCGTCATGATGAGGCCGTGGCCAAGGCGCGTGCAGCCGGTTTGCAGGTGGTGCAAGACCAATGCCTTCTGGTGGCGCACCAGCGCCAGGCGCGCCAGCAGGGTTAATCCGAAATTGTCCATTGGGCGGTGCTTCGCACCTGTTTGAGCGCTGGCGGCAGCTTTGCGGTCATTTTGTGCGTCTGTTCGGTGTCCATAGCTCTGCTATGAACGCCTCACAGCCTTGCGTACTGCCTCACAAACCTGTTCGCCATCAACTCAAACCCCAATCGACAATCTCGGATAATCCGGTCACTGTGAAAAAACTACTCTCCAAATTCCCCGACGTTAATTTCTCTGATGACGGCCCGGTGCGCCACCTGCACCTGGGTACTGAATGGATTCAAGGCTCCGTGTATTTAGATGACCCGATCGGTCTGGTGCATGAATACGTGGAGCGCATGATGGCCTGGCTGCTGTTTGTGGAGCCCGACAGCGTCAAAGACCGGCGTGCCATGCAACTGGGCTTGGGCGCGGGCTCGCTGACCAAGTTCTGCGCCAAAGAACTGCACATGAAAACCACCGCCATCGAGCTCAACCCCAAAGTGCTGGCCATGTGCCGCCACCGTTTCAACCTGCCCGCCGACAACGCCACGATGCAGGTGGTGTTGGCGGACGCGGCGCAAGAAATTCTTGACCCCAAATGGTGGGGCACGGTGGATGCACTGCAAGTGGATTTGTATGACCACGAGGCCGCCGCGCCGGTGCTCGACAGCCTGCCGTTTTACAACCACTGCCGGCGTTTGCTCACGCCAGAGGGCTGCATGACGGTGAACCTGTTTGGCCGTGCCTCCAGCTTTGACCGCAGCGTTGAAAAAATGTCAGCCGCGTTCGGTCAGCAAGCTATTTGGGCCTTCAAGCCCACGCGTGAAGGCAATACGGTGGTGATGGCGCAGCACACCCCCAGCCGACCCAAACGTGAGGTGTTGATGGCACGTGCCCGTGCTATTCAAATTCGCTGGGGACTGCCCGCCGACAAATGGGTTCGGGTATTCAAACCCATGCTGGGATGAACCACGCCGCCAGCCCCAAGCCGCAGCCGTCCGTGCCAGCGGCGCAGCCAGCCAGAACCGGTCCCCTGGACTGGCGCAGCCTGGTGCAGTGGCTGCTGGCGGATGCCCAGATCAGCACCGCCGAGGCGCAGCGCATCCACACCCGTTGCGCCCAGGCCGAAAGCGCACAACACCCGCTGGTGCGGCTGGCGGCGGTGGCGGTGCGCCGCGCCAGCGACGACAAGCCGATGGACATCGAGCAACTTACCCAGTGGTTGGCGGGTCGCACTGGCCTGGCTTACTTGCGCATTGACCCGCTCAAGGTGGACGTGGGCAAGGTGGCCGATGCGATGAGCGCAGCCTATGCCGAGCGCCACAAAATTTTGCCGGTACAAGTTACCGCACATGAAGTGGTGGTGGCCACCGCCGAGCCTTTTCTGACCGACTGGGTGGCCGAGGTGGAGCGCCAGAGCCGGCGCAGCGTGCGCCGGGTGCTGGCCAACCCGCAAGACATCACCCGTTTCACGGCAGAATTCTTCGCGCTGGCCAAATCGGTGCGGGCAGCGGCCAAGTCGGGAAACAACGCCGGTGGCAGTTTTGAGCAATTGGTTGAACTGGGCAAGAGCAACAAGCAGCTCGACGCCAACGACCAGAGCGTGGTGCAGGTGGTGGACTGGCTCTGGCAATACGCGTTTGACCAGCGCGCCAGCGACATCCATTTAGAGCCGCGGCGGGAGCAAGGCGTGATCCGCTTTCGTATTGACGGTGTGCTGCACCCGGTGTACCAGATGCCCATGGGCGTGCTGGCGGCCATGACCGCGCGCATCAAGCTGCTGGGGCGCATGGACGTGGTGGAAAAGCGCCGCCCGCAAGACGGCCGCATCAAAACCCGTAACCCGTCGGGCAGCGAGATTGAAATGCGGATATCGACGCTGCCCACCGCCTTTGGCGAAAAGATGGTGATGCGTATTTTTGACCCCGACACCACCGTCAAAGACCTCAGCGCGCTGGGCTTCTCCAGCCACGACGCGCAGCGTTGGGAGGCCTTGGTTAAGCGCCCCAACGGCATCATTCTGGTGACCGGCCCCACCGGCTCGGGCAAGACCACCACGCTGTACTCCACTCTGAAAAGAGTAGCAACTGAAGAAGTCAACGTCAGCACGGTAGAGGACCCGATCGAGATGATTGAGCCCGCTTTCAACCAGACCCAGGTGCAGCTGCAGCTGGACTTTGGCTTTCCCGAGGGCTTGCGCGCCCTGATGCGGCAAGACCCGGACATCATCATGGTGGGTGAAATCCGCGACCAGGCCACGGCTGAGATGGCGGTGCAGGCGGCGCTCACCGGCCACCTGGTGTTCAGCACCCTGCACACCAACGACGCACCTTCAGCCGTGACCCGCTTGATGGAACTGGGCGTGCCGGCTTACCTGATCAATGCCACGCTGCTGGGTGTGCTGGCGCAGCGCCTGGTGCGCACCCTGTGCCCGCAGTGCAAGCAGCCCGACCCGGCGGCCACCCGTGAGGCGCTGGCCGAGGTGGTCAAGCCTTGGCAACTCAATGGCAGCTACAAACCGTTTAAAGCGGTGGGCTGTGTGGATTGCCGCATGACTGGCTTTTTAGGCCGCATGGGCTTGTACGAGCTGCTGGTGGTCAGTGAAGACTTCAAGAAGCAAGTCAACCGCGAGCCCAACGCTGACGCGCTCAAGCGCCAGGCTATTGCCGACGGTATGCGTCCGCTGCGCCTGGCAGGAAGCCTGCGCGTGGCCGAGGGGCTGACGGTGCTGGAAGAGGTGCTCTCCAGCACCCCACCGCTAAGCTGAGAAAAAATTTATATAAAATTGGCTTCTAGCCCTTATGAATAATGCGCAGGTAGCTCCTAAAAACATAGCTACGGGTTTGCTCCTGGCAAGCCTCGGCGCGGTGGCCTTCAGTGGCAAGGCGATCATCGTTAAGCTGGCCTACCGTTATGGGGTGGATGCCGTGACACTCATCATGTACCGCATGCTGTTTGCCTTGCCCATTTTTGCCGTGATGGCGTGGTGGTCCAGCCGGGGCCAACCGGCACTTACCAGGCATGACTGGTGGGGCGTGCTGGGGTTGGGTTTTACCGGCTACTACCTGGCGAGCTTTCTGGACTTTGCAGGGTTGGCTTACATCAGCGCTTCGTTGGAGCGACTCATTTTGTATTTGAACCCGACGCTGGTCTTGTTGCTGGGATTGGTGCTGTACCAACGCCACATCAGCCGGCGTCAGGCGTTGGGCATGGCGCTGAGTTACGGCGGGGTGATGCTGGTGTTTGGCCACGAGATCAGCTTTGCCGGGGCTGATGCGGCTTTTGGTGCGGCGCTGGTGTTTGGCAGCGCGGTCAGTTACGCCATTTACCTTAGCTTCAGTGGCGAGTTGGTGCAGCGCCTGGGCTCGCTGCGGCTGGTCGGCTGGGCTACCACTGTGGCCTGTGCGCTGTGCATTGGCCAGTTTGTGCTGTTGCGACCCTTGAGCGCGGCGGTGGTTGTGCCGGAGGTGATTGGGCTGTCGGTGTTGAACGCCACGCTGTGCACCGTTGCGCCGGTGCTGATGGTGATGATGGCCATTGAGCGCATCGGCGCGGGCTTGACGGCGCAAACCGGCATGATCGGGCCGATATCGACTATTTTGATGGGCACTTTGCTTCTGGGCGAGCCGTTCACCGCCTGGGTGGCGGCGGGTATATTCGTGTTTACAACCTAGCAGCCTGTCGGACTTTCGGCATTGAAGCGTTCTCGAAGAGCGGCGTAGCCAAATTCGGCTCCAGCGAAGACAGTTTTTGCCGAATTTGCAGCCTCATAGCCGTAGCTCACAAGAAACCAGTATCTTGTTTCTTTGAGAACGCCTGGCCCGCGTGCGGGGTTGGGATGCTATGGGGCAAAAAGGCGGTGAAAAATGGATCGCTGTGGTCGGATTGCAGCCGATGTACCGAAAGTTCGACAGGCTGCTAGCAGTTCGTTTCATCAAAACGGTTAAACCTAGTCAGGTTCCTCTTCGTTGCCTGTCGCTACGGCTACAGGCTTCTCAAACAACACGAAACTGTCTCAATAGAAAATTCATTCATGTCGCAGTGCTTCTATCGGGTCTAGCCGGGCGGCGCGTCTGGCTGGAAAATAGCCAAACAGCACGCCAATCCCGGCCGAGAATATAAACGCCAGCGCGTTGATGCCCAGGTCAAACACAAACGGCACTTCCATCAGCCTGGACAGCCCGATCGACGCGCCGGTGGCCAGCACAATGCCGATCAGCCCGCCCAGCGCCGACAGCACCACCGCCTCTATCAAAAACTGCAGCAGCACCTCGCGCTCCAGTGCACCAATGGCCAGGCGCAGGCCAATCTCGCGGGTGCGCTCGGTGACGCTCACCAGCATGATGTTCATGATGCCAATGCCGCCTACCAGCAGGCTCACCGCAGCCACCGCACCCAGCAGCGTGGTCATGACCTTGGTGGTGCTGGAAAACGCTTCGCCGAGCTGCTTGGTATCGAGCACATTGAAGTTGTTCTCATCGCTTTCAGCCAGTTTTCGGCGCTCGCGCAGCAGTTGGGTGATGGCCGCCTTGACGCGCTCTGGGTCGGCACCGTCTTGCATCGACACCAGCATGGTGTTGACCCGGGTGTTGCCGGTGATGCGCCGTTGCAAGGTGTTGATGGGCATGAAGACCAGGTCGTCCTGGTCGTTGCCAAACGCACCTTGACCCTTGGAGCCCAGCACGCCAATGACCTCGCAGGCAATCTGCTTGACGCGGATGCTTGCCCCCACGGCCGCCTGACTGCCAAACAATTCACGCCGCACGGTCTCGCCAATCAGGCACACGGCAGAGCCGGCCACCTGTTCCTCAAGGGTGAAAAAGCGGCCGTCAGCCACCTTCCAGTTGCCGGTGGTGAGCCAGTCTTGCGTGCTGCCAATGACGCTGCTGCTCCAGTTGCGCCCGTCTAGCACCAGCGTGGCGCCGCTACGCGCTTCGGGGGCTACGGCCAGCAGGCTGCTGACCTGGCTTGAAACAGCCAGTGCATCAGCCGCCTTGAACGAGGGGGCACCACCACCGCCACCCATCATGCGCTGACCCGGGCGCACTTGCAGCAGGTTGGTGCCCAGGCCAGAGATCTGGTTTTGAATCGCCAGCGTCGCGCCGTTACCCACGGTGACCATGGTGATGACGGCGCTGACGCCAATGACGATGCCCAGAATGGTCAGAAACGAGCGCAGCAAATTACGCCGGATCGAACGCATGGCCAAAAGCAGGGTGCTAAGCCACATGTCAGTCGGCCTCCAGCGCAGTGGCGTGTTGCAGCAGCGCCGTGGGGTGCGGGTTGAGCGTGTCGCTGTCGACCACACCATCGACAAAATGCACGATGCGCTTGGCGTAAGCGGCCATGTCGGCCTCGTGGGTGACCATCAGCACGGTGATGCCGTGGTCAACGTTTAGCTTCCAGAGCAGTTCCATGATCTCCAGGCTGCGGTGGGTGTCCAGGTTTCCGGTGGGCTCGTCAGCCAGCAGCACGGCGGGCTCGGTGACGATGGCGCGGGCAATCGCCACGCGCTGTTGCTGCCCACCCGAGAGTTCGGCCGGGGTGTGGTGTTCCCAGCCGGCCAGACCGACCGAGGCCAGCGCTTTTTGGGCTGCCACATGACGCTTTTTGGCAGGCTCGCCCCGGTACAGCAGCGGCAGTTCGACATTTTCCTGGGCGCTGGTGCGCGCCAGCAGGTTAAAACCCTGGAAGACAAAGCCCAAAAAGCGACGCCGCAGCAAGGCACGTTGGTCGCGGCTGAGACGCTCCACGTGGATACCGTTAAACAAATAAGCCCCGGAGCTGGGGGTGTCAAGCAAACCGAGCGTGTTCATGGCGGTGGATTTGCCCGAGCCGCTGGGGCCCATGATGGCCACAAACTCACCGACCTGGATAGTCAGATCGACTCCATGCAAGGCCTGAAACGCGGTACTGCCCTGGCCGTAGATTTTGGTCACGGCCTGCAATTCAATCAGCGCCGGTGTGCTCATGGTTTTTTGGCTCCGCTGGCCGAGTTGGGGGAGTTGGCAGCGCGTTGGTCGGTGATGACCGCCATGCCCTCAGCCAGGTCGCCCGTGGTGATTTCGGTCATGCGCCCGTCACTGATGCCGGGCGTGACGCTGACCGCCACGGGTGCGCCGTCGCGCAGCACCCAGACCTGTTGAGCCACGCCGCCGCTGACTTTTTTGGCAGCACGGGGCATGCGCGGCATCACGCTGGCCATGATGTCGCCGCGCTTGGCTTTGGCGGCCTCACCCGACTGGGGCGAAAAGCGCAGCGCGGTGTTGGGCACCAGCAGCACGTCTTGACGCTCCACGGCAATGATGCTGCTGGTCGCAGTCATGCCCGGGCGCAGGCTCAGGTCGTCATTTGTGACGTTGAGCAGGGTTTGGTAGGTGACCACGTTGTCGGTGATGGTGCTGCCAAAAGCCACGCGGGTGATGGTTGCCGGAAAGCGCCGCCCAGGAAAAGAACTGACGGTGAAGCTGGCCTTTTGACCGATCTGAATACGGCCCACGTCGGCTTCGTCCACATTGACCTGCAGGCGCATCTGGCGCAGGTCTTCTGCCACGGTGAACAGGGTCACCGCCTGCAGCGAGGCAGCCACTGCGTTGCCGGGGTCGACGCTGCGGGTCAGTACCACGCCGTCGATGGGGGAGCGAATCGACGCTTTGGCCAGGTTGGTTTCATCGGTGGCTAGGCTGGCGCGGGCGGATTCCACATTGGCACGGGCGCTGAGTTCTGCGGCCAGCGCACGCTCAGAGGTGGCACGGCCCGCATCAAGCTCGGTTTTGGAGGGTACTTTGCCGCCAGAGCGCTTGGCCACGTCCTCCAGCCGTGCCAAGCTGGCGCTGCTTTCCTTGACGGTGGCCAAGGCTTGCGCCAATTGGGCGTTGGCACTGGCCAGTGCGGCGCGTGAACGCGTCACCTGGTCGCCGAGTTTGTCGGTGTCGAGTACCACCAGCACCTGTCCTCTTTTGACGCGGTCGTTCACGTCCACCAGCACCCGGCGTACGGTGCCAGAGAGCTCGCTGCCAATGTTGACCGAGCGGGTGGGTTGTAGCGTTCCGTTGGCCGTTACGGTCAGCGTCAGGTTGCCTTTGGAGGTGACTTCTGTGACATACACCGGGGCTGCATTTTTTAGCTTGTTTTGGCTCCATGCGTAATAACCACCTGCGCTGGCAGCTAGCAAAATAAGAGTTGCCCAAAGCGTCTTTCGGCGCCACCAAGGCAGTTTGGCAGGCAGTTGCAGCAGCGTTTGCAATTCATTGGGTGGGCTGATGTCAGTGCTCATGAAAAAATAATCCAGCGTGATGTAAGACAAAAAAGATGGCAGACGTGGGTCAAGTCAACGGTGTTTGAGTTGGCCGCTGGCGTTCATTGCCAGCCTCCGCCCATGGCTTTGACCAGGCGCACATGGTCGCTGCCAAGCTGTGCTTGCAAGCTGGCCAGACTGTCCTGGGCGTTCAAGACCGTGCGCTGGGTTTGCAACACCGTCTGGAAGTCAATCAAGCCACTGCTGTAGCGGTCTTGTGCCAGCAGGTCGGCCTGCAGGGCCGCTGTAGCGGCTTGCTGCAAGTGGCCCAGACGGGTGCGGTTGTTGCGCAGGGAGATCAGGGCATCTTCCACTTCCTTGAGCGCCGTCAGCACCGTATTTTGGTAATTGGCGCGGGTTTGCGCCAAGGCCGCTTGTTGCACGCGCACCTGCGCCCGCAGTGCCCCACCGTCAAGCACGGGGATCGACACGCTGCCCAGCACCTGGGTGGCGAGTGTTGCGCCGCTGCTCAAGCCGGCCAGGGTGAGGGCGCTCAAACCCAGGGAGCCGCCGAGCCTGAAATTGGGTTTGCGTGCGGCCTGTGCTGCATCCACAGCGGCCAGGGCAGCGGTGATGCGGGCTTCCGCCGCCCGTACGTCGGGTCGCTGGCGCAAACTGTTGGCCGAAATCACCTCGGCCACGGCATCTGTCACCCGTGGAATAGGGGCTGCGGTGGCGAGGATGGCATCGAGTTCGGTGGGTTGCTGGCCGGTGAGTACGGCCAGACTGTGCCGGGCGGTGGCCTGGCTGTTTTCTAACGACGGAATTTGCGCCGCAGTTTGCGATGCGGCAGTCTGCGCCTGCGCCACTTCTAGCGAAGTTACCAGACCGGCCTGGGTGCGCCACTGGGTGAGTTGCAGGGTCTCAAGCTGGCTGGCGAGGTTGTGTTGCGCCAGTGTCAGTTGCTCTTGCAGGCCGCGCAACTGGATGTAGGCCAGCGCCACTTCGGCCGTCATGCTCAGTTGCACATCACGCAGGTTGGCGCGGGCAGCGGTCAAATCAGCCTCGCTGTTGGCGACAGCGTCTCGTTTGGCACCAAACACGTCCAGTTCCCAACTGGCATCCAGGCCGCTGCTGTAACCAATGCTGGAGGGGGAATTTTCAGATTTGTTGCGTTGCACCGAGCCAGACACCGTGACCTGCGGTCGTGTGGCGGCCAGTTTCACATCGCGCAGGGCGCGGGCTTGTTGCAGGGCAGCTTGGGCTGCGGTGATGTTGGGGTTGGCCAGCAGGGCTTGCTGGATCAATTCGGCCAGCAAGGGGTCGTGAAAGTCTTGCCACCAGGTGCTCAGGCTGACGGCTGAAGCGGACTGTGCGCCCGCGGGATCGGTGTCAGAGTCGGTGGCATACAGGCTGGCACAGCCGCTGAGCAACAAGCTCAAAGCCATGACCAGCACGCTGGCGCGCAAAGGCAAGGAGATGGGCGTTAGAGATGGGGCGTGTGTGCAGGTCATGGGCGACGGATGGGTGGGGCAAGGCAACAAGTCCATGGGCAGATTGTGCAGCTTCAAGGCTGCGGCAGATGTTCAGAATGGTGAAGATGCGTAAAGTTCCCGTGGGACAATCAACGGCTATGCATCCAAAAGCCCTTCTGGAAGCCTGCGCTGAACTGGTGCGGCTGACCCTTAAATTTGACCACCCGGCGGATGCCATTGTGTCGCGGTTCTTCCGTGATCACCGTGGCTTCGGGCCGCGTGAACGTGCCACCATGGCCGAGACGGTGTACACCGTGCTGCGCAAGAAAAACCTGTTTGACCACTTTGCACCGTCGGGCAGCGGCCCCAAAGAGCGTCGCCTGGCCATTCTTGGCTTTTATGGCCCGGGTGACTTTTTGCGCAGTGCCCTGACCGACCAGGAAGTCAACTGGCTCGATCAGTGTGAAAAAATCAAACCTGAAGACCTGATGGAGCGCCATCGTCACAACCTGCCCGAATGGTTGGTGCAGCCGCTCAAAGACCAGCTGGGGGACGAGTTCTGGCCTTTGGTGGAGAGCTTCAACCAGGGCGCGGGTCTGGACTTGCGCGTCAACACCTTCAAGGCCAAGCGCGCGGATGTACAAAAAGAATTGGCTGGTTTGGGCATCAAGGCCTTGCCAACCCCTTATTCACCCTGGGGCTTGCGCATTGCTGGCAAGCCCGCGCTGAACAAAATGGAAGCCTTCAAGCGGGGCGATTTTGAGGTGCAAGACGAAGGCTCGCAACTGCTGGCCATGCTGCTCGATGCCAAACGCGGCGAAATGGTGGTGGATTTTTGCGCTGGTGCGGGGGGCAAAACGCTGGCCATTGGAGCCGCTATGCGTTCCACCGGGCGCTTGTATGCCTTTGATACCTCGGCCGGTCGGCTCGATGCGTTCAAGTCACGTCTGGCGCGCAGTGGGCTGAGCAATGTGCATCCGGCGGCGATTGCGCACGAGCGCGATGACCGTGTGAAACGCCTGGCAGGCAAGATCGACCGCGTGCTGGTGGATGCGCCTTGCACTGGCATGGGCACGCTGCGCCGCAACCCTGATCTGAAATGGCGGCAAAGCTTGCAGGCTGTTCAAGAAATGGCCACGCTTCAGGCGGCCATTTTGCAGAGCGCCGCGCGCTTGGTGAAACCAGGCGGGCGTTTGGTGTATGCCACCTGCAGCGTCTTGCCGCAGGAAAACGAGGCCATTGCCCAGGCATTTTCTGATGCCAATAAGGACTTTGCAGCACTGAATGTGGGCGAAGTGCTGGCCGGGCTTAAAGTCGAGCACGCTGCAGACCTGTGCAGTGGTGGTGACAACGCCCAGCGTTACTTGCGCTTGTGGCCGCATCGACACCACACTGACGGCTTCTTTGCCGCCGTCTGGCAGCGAAGTTAACCGCAGCAAAACATCCCTAAACCAACGAGAGAGACAAAGCAAATGAAAGATGGGTTGGACTGGGCCGCTCATGGCCTGTGGAACTTGAGCGCTTGGCAGCTGGTGCTGTTTACCTTGGTGATGACCCATGTGACCATGATCAGCGTCACCATTTTTTTGCACCGCCACCAGGCGCACCGGGCGCTGGACTTGCACCCTGTGGCCTCCCATTTCTTTCGCTTTTGGCTGTGGCTCACCACCGGCCAGGTGACCAAGGAATGGGCTTCCATTCACCGCAAGCACCACGCCAAATGCGAGCAGCCCGATGACCCGCACAGTCCGCATGTGTATGGCATCCAAACCGTGCTGTTGCAAGGCTATGAGCTGTACCGCAAAGAGGCGCGCAACCCCGAAACGCTGGCGCGCTTTGGCCATGGCACGCCCAGTGACTGGATCGAACGTCACCTCTACACCCGCTATTCTTTTGCCGGTGTGGCGCTGATGTTGTTGATGGATGTGGCCTTGTTTGGCGCGTTGGGCTTGACGGTGTGGGCGGTGCAAATGGCCTGGACACCGGTGATGGCGGCAGGCATTATCAACGGCGGCGCGCACTACTGGGGCTACCGCAATTTTGAAGTGCCCGATGCCAGCACCAACATCTCTCCCTGGGGTCTTGTGATTGCGGGCGAAGAGCTGCACAACAACCACCACACTTATCCCACCTCGGCCAAGCTGTCGGTCAAGCCCTATGAATTTGACATCGGCTGGATGTACATCAGTGCCATGCAGCGGGTTGGTTTGGCGCATGTCAAAAAAACGCCGCCACGCCTGGCTTTGGGGGCGGTGCGTCCGGTGGCTGACGAGCAAACCCTTGAAGCCCTGATTCAAAACCGCTATGAGTTGATGGCCGGTTATGCCCGGGGCATGCGCCAGGCGTTCAATGACGAATTGGTGGCACTCAAGGCGCGCCACGCAGACGCAGCGGTGATCCGCGCGGCACAGCGTTGGCTGCATCGGGATGTGGACAAAGTGCCCGCCGCCGTGGTGGAGCATCTGGCGCTGGCGCGGGCAGCCTCGCCGGTGCTGGACAAAATGGTGGTGATGCGTGAAGAGTTGCGCCAGATGTGGCTCAACCGCTCTCACACCCGCGAGCAGCTTGCGGCCGATCTGCAAGCCTGGTGCCACCGCGCCGAGGCCAGTGGTATTGCAGCTTTGCAAGAGTTCTCATTGCGCCTGCGCGCCGCGCAAGCCTGAAATTTTTAGGTAATTTAAGGCTGTAGCCCTTGGTTTATAAGCGCATGTAGCTATAAAAATACACAAAAAAGCCAGCGATGAGCTGGCTTTTTTGTTGGGAAAAAGACTGAATTACTTCAGTTTCATTTCTTTGTAGTCCACATGCTTGCGAGCTTTTGGATCAAATTTCTTGATCAGCAGCTTTTCAGGTGTGGTCTTTTTGTTTTTGCTGGTGGTGTAAAAGTGACCGGTACCGGCCGTGGATTCCAGCTTGATTTTTTCGCGTCCGCCTTTGGTTGCCATGATGTTCTTTCTAGTCTGGTGGATGAATTAGGCTTGACCACGGGCGCGCAAATCTGCGAGCACGGCATCAATGCCATTTTTGTCGATCAAACGCAGACCGGCATTGGAGATGCGCAGACGCACCCAGCGGTTTTCAGACTCAACCCAGAAACGGCGGTATTGCAGGTTCGGCAGGAACCGGCGTTTGGTTCGGTTGTTGGCGTGAGAAACCTTGTTTCCCACCATCGGGCCTTTGCCCGTTACTTCGCATACGCGTGCCATGTGGACACTCCGATATTTTTAAACGGCTCATGCTGACGCATGAAGCCTCACCTCGCCAAGAATAGGGTGGCGGTAACCCGATTGCAGCCTTTGTCCCTCACGGGTGGCAAGCAGCAAAGCCCGGCATTATAGCCCGGGCTTTTGCTTTGCGGCTGGCGCTTTACTCCTGTTCCAGAAAGCGCTGTGCATCCAGTGCGGCCATGCAACCGGTGCCCGCGCTGGTGATGGCTTGGCGGTAGACGTGGTCTTGCACATCACCGGCCGCAAAAATGCCGGGCACGCTGGTTTGCGTGGCAAAACCTTGTTGACCACCTTGGGTGATGATGTAGCCGCCGCTCATGTCCAGCTGGCCCTGGAAAATGTCGGTGTTGGGGGCATGGCCAATGGCGATGAAGCAGCCTTTGAGCGTCAGGTCTTCGGTGGCTTGGGTGGTCAGGTTTTTGATACGCACCCCGGTGACACCGCTGGCATCGCCCAGCACTTCATCCACGGCGCAGAACGTGCGCAGCTCGATCTTGCCACTGGCCACTTTTTCCATCAGTTTGTCAGTCATGATAGGTTCGGCACGGAACTTGTCGCGGCGGTGGATCAGGTACACCTTGCTGGCAATGTTGGACAAATACAGCGCTTCTTCCACGGCTGTGTTGCCGCCACCGACGACGCAGACGACATCGCCACGGTAAAAGAAGCCGTCGCAGGTGGCGCAGCCGGACACGCCACGGCCCATGAAGGCCTCCTCAGACGGCAGGCCGAGGTATTTGGCCGAGGCGCCGGTAGCCAGAATGAGTGAGTCGCAGGTGTAAGTGCCGCTGTCGCCGGTCAAGGTGAAGGGGCGTTTGGAGAAGTCAACCTTGCCAATGTGGTCAAACACAATCTCGGTCTTGAAGCGTTCGGCATGCGCCAGAAAACGCTGCATCAGGTCAGGGCCTTGCACGCCGTCCACGTCGGCCGGCCAGTTGTCGACCTCGGTGGTGGTCATGAGCTGGCCGCCCTGAGCCATTCCGGTGATCAAAAGCGGATTAAGGTTGGCGCGCGCGGCATAAATGGCAGCGGTGTAGCCGGCGGGGCCGGAGCCAAGAATGAGAACTTTGGCGTGTTTGGTAGCGGTCATGGGGTGTCCTTTCTGGGGTGGTGCATAGGCCGTGTACAGTCATGGTCTTTACAGCCGGGAATCAAATAGCAACGGTTGGAGTGGAAGTCATGGCTTGTTTAAAAAAGGTGATTATCTGATGGCAGCGGTAAGTAACCATGATTTGTTGCGGCGAGTTCCTGTTTTTGCAGCCTTGACAGACCATCAAATGAACCAATTGGCTGGGGCTGTGACCAAACGCCGGGTACAACGCGGTGAGTTGATTGTCGAACAGGGCAAGAAAAGCCACGCCCTGTACGTGATTTTGTCGGGGCGCGCCCGGGTGGTGATGACCGACCGCCGTGCCCGCGAGGTGATTCTGGACATGATCGCGCCGGGGGACTACGTGGGCGAGCTCAGCTTGATTGACGGCAAAAGTCATTCCGCCAACGTCCAGGCTGAAGTGCAATGCGATTTGTTGGTGTTAGACCATCAGGATTTCAACCGATGTTTGTCTGAAAACCATGCGATGGCTTTGGCGGTGATCAAGGGACTGGCACAACGCTTGCGCAAAGCGGATGAAAAAATCGGCTCTTTGGCTTTGATGGATGTGTACAGCCGGGTCACCAAGGTGTTGATGGGCATGTCGAAACCCGCAGGCTCCAAGCAACTTTTGATCACGGAAAAAATAACACGGCAAGACATCGCAAAAATGGTCGGTGCATCGCGTGAAATGGTGAGCCGCGTGATGCGCGATTTTGAAGAACAGGGCTTCATTAAAACCCATGAAGATGGTGCGGTGGAGCTGGTTGAGCGCCGCGCCTTGATGCGTTAAGACGGCAGAACAAGGTTCAAATTCATGACATATTCACTTCACACCCTGAATGCTTCCAAAGTGGGCGATATGCCGCTGCAGCGCTCTGGCATTGCCCGGTTTGCAGACGAGTTGACCTTGCTGGCTGGTTTGGCTGGCTTGGGGCTGTGGTTGCTGGCGCTGTCGAGTTTTGCTTTGCAGGATGCAGCGTGGTCCAGCTCCGGCACGGGTGCGCCGGTGCGTAACCATGCCGGGCTACTGGGGGCCTGGCTGGCCGATGGCAGCTATTTTTTGCTGGGTTTTTCGGTGTGGTGGTGCGTGGCTGCAGCCGTTCGGGTGTGGCTGTCGGCACTGGCGCGCTGGTTGCGCGGGCATGACATGCTGGCTGCCGGCCAGCGCCCCAGCGTGCCTGTGGCATCTGGGCGCTGGAATCTGCCACGGCTCAAATTCTGGCTCGGACTGGTGATGTTGGTGGTGGCCAGCGCGGTGCTGGAATGGACTCGTTTTTACAGCTATGAGGCGCGCTTGCCGGGCCATGGCGCAGGCGTGTTGGGTTACTTTGTCGGGCCGTTGGCGGTGCAGTGGCTGGGGTTCACCGGCTCGGGCTTGTTGGCCATTGTGGCGGGGGTGATCGGCTCATCGATGGTGTTCTGTTTTTCCTGGGCGCAGCTCGCCGAGCGTTTGGGCGGCTGGCTGTTTGGCAAGATTGAAAACCGCCGTGAGCAGCGTGAGCTGCAAGAGGATTTGGTTCTGGGTCAGCAAGCGGCCAAAGAACGTGCCGAGGTGCTGGTGGAAGAGCGCCAGGACAAGGCCGTGCATCGACCCAAGCCGGTGGTAATTGAGCCGGTATTGATTGAAGTACCGCCCAGCGACCGGGTTGTCAAAGAGCGCCAAAAACCCCTGTTTAAAGACCTGCCAGACAGCAAGTTACCACAAGTGGATTTGCTTGATTCGGCTCTGACACGTCAGGAAACGGTAGCCCCCGAGACGCTGGAGATGACCAGCCGCATGATTGAGAAAAAGCTCAAAGACTTCGGCGTGGACGTGACGGTGGTGCTGGCGCAACCCGGGCCGGTGATCACCCGTTATGAAATTGAACCTGCCACCGGGGTCAAGGGCTCGCAAATTGTTGGCCTTGCCAAAGACCTGGCGCGCAGTTTGAGCCTGGTGTCGATCCGCGTGGTGGAGACCATTCCCGGTAAAACAACCATGGCGCTGGAGTTGCCCAATGCCAAGCGGCAAACCATCAAGCTGTCTGAAATCTTGGGATCGCAGACTTATAACGATGGCAAATCTTTACTCACCATGGGCCTGGGCAAAGACATTGTGGGCAACCCGGTGGTGGCGGATCTGGCCAAGATGCCACACGTGCTGGTGGCCGGCACCACCGGCTCAGGCAAATCGGTGGGCATCAACGCCATGATTCTGAGCTTGCTCTACAAGGCCGAAGCGCATGACGTGCGCCTCTTGATGATTGACCCCAAGATGCTTGAAATGTCGGTGTATGAAGGCATTCCGCACCTGCTGTGTCCGGTGGTGACCGACATGCGCCAAGCCGCCAACGGCCTGACCTGGTGCGTGGCCGAAATGGAAAAACGCTACAAACTCATGAGCAAAATGGGGGTGCGCAACCTGGCTGGCTTTAACACCAAGTGGGACGAGGCCAAGGCGCGTGGCGAGTTCATTTACAACCCCTTCAGCCTGACCCCGGAAAGCCCGGAACCCATCGACCGTTTGCCGCACATTGTGGTGGTGATTGACGAGCTGGCCGACCTGATGATGGTGGTGGGCAAGAAGATTGAAGAGTTGATTGCCCGGCTGGCGCAAAAAGCCCGCGCCGCCGGCATCCATTTGATTCTGGCCACCCAGCGCCCCAGTGTGGACGTGATCACCGGCCTGATCAAGGCCAACATTCCCACCCGCATTGCGTTTCAGGTCAGCAGCAAGATCGACAGCCGCACCATCCTCGACCAGATGGGCGCTGAGGCGCTTTTGGGCATGGGCGACATGCTCTACATGCCCAGCGGTACCGGCCTGCCGATTCGGGTGCACGGCGCGTTTGTCAGTGACGAAGAAGTGCACCGCGTGGTCACCTACCTGAAAAGCCAGGGCGAACCCAACTACATTGAAGGCATTCTGGAGGGCGGCACGGTCGATGGCGAAGACGGGGCTTCGGGGGAGGGCGGTGCAGGTGGTGGTGAGAAAGACCCGCTGTACGACCAGGCGGTTGAAATTGTCCTCAAGAACCGCAAGGCCAGTATTTCGCTGGTGCAGCGCCACCTCAAGATCGGCTACAACCGGGCGGCGCGTCTGGTTGAAGACATGGAAAACGCCGGTTTGGTGAGCCCCATGAGCAGCAGCGGCCAGCGAGAGATTCTGGTGCCCGCGCGCAATGACTGAGTGCGGGCTCGTGGGCCTCGCAGATGCAACATCGCCCGTGTCAAATGAACCCAAAGGAACGCTGTGAAACGCTTTTTTATTACTATCATTTTTATAGCTACTAGCCCTTATTATACCTGGGCTACAGGGCTTAAAAGCTTAGAAGAATTTGTCAAGATGACAAACACCGGCAAGGCCGATTTCACCCAGGTGGTGACCTCGCCTGCCAAAGACGGCCAGGCCTTGCGTGTCAAAACTTCCAGCGGCACGTTTGAATTTGCCCGGCCCAACCGCTTCCGGTTCGACTACGTCAAACCGTTTGTGCAGACCATCGTGGCCGATGGCCAGACGCTGTGGTTGTATGACGTGGACTTGAACCAGGTGACGGCGCGCAAGCAGGCGGCGCTGCTGGGTTCCACCCCGGCGGCGTTGATTGCCTCGGCGGCCGATGTCAAAGCCCTGCAGGCCGACTTTGTACTGGCCGATGCACCCAACAAAGACGGCTTGGAGTGGGTCACGGCCACCCCCAAGGCCAAAGACGGCCAGCTGCAAGCGGTGCGCGTCGGCTTCAAGGTTTCGGTGGGTGCAGAGTCGGGTGTGGTGCTGCAGGTGCTCGAAATACTGGACAGCTTTGGCCAGCGCTCGGTGCTCAGCTTTGACGGCTTCCAAACCAACCCGGCCTTGCCCGCCAGCGCCTTCGAATTCAAGGCTCCGGCGGGGGTGGATGTGATCCAGCAGTGACGGTGCAACACCAGCCTCTGGCCGAGCGCCTGCGCCCCAAAACCCTGAACCAGGTGGTGGGTCAGCAGCACCTGTTGGGTGAGGGCATGGCGCTGCGCCTGGCGTTTGAATCCGGCCAGCCGCACAGCTGTATTTTTTGGGGGCCGCCGGGTACCGGCAAAACCACCATCGCCCGGCTGATGGCCGACGCGTTTGTCGCGCAATTCATCACCATCAGCGCGGTGCTGGGCGGGGTGAAAGAGATTCGTGAAGCGGTAGAACGTGCCCAGCTGGCGCAAGCCCAGGGGCGGCAAACGCTGGTGTTCGTGGACGAGGTACACCGCTTTAACAAGAGCCAGCAAGACGCGTTTTTGCCGCATGTGGAAAGCGGCTTGTTCACCTTTGTGGGTGCGACCACCGAGAACCCGTCCTTTGAAGTCAACTCGGCGCTGCTGTCGCGCGCTGCGGTCTACGTGCTGCAGGCGTTGACGGCTGATGATTTAAAGCAAATAGTGGCCTCAGCCCAGATAATACAAGGGCTACCAGCTATTGAAGATATAGCAGTTGAGCGTTTGGTGGCCTATGCCGATGGGGATGCCCGACGGCTGCTTAACACGCTGGAGACGCTCACTGTGGCGGCGCAGCAGGAACAGCGCACCGAGATCACCGATGTCTGGCTGCTTAATGTGCTGGGGCAGCAGCTGCGCCGCTACGACAAAGGCGGCGAACAGTTTTATGACACCATTTCTGCCTTGCACAAAAGTGTGCGCGGATCAGACCCCGATGCCGCACTGTATTGGCTGGTGCGCATGCTCGACGGCGGTGCTGACCCCAAGTACATGGCGCGCCGCCTGATCCGCATGGCCAGCGAAGACATTGGCCTGGCCGACCCGCGCGCGTTGCGCCTGGCGCTGGATGCGGCCGAGGTGTATGAGCGCCTGGGCACGCCAGAAGGCGAACTGGCGCTGGCTGAATGCGTGGTCTATCTGGCCGTGGCCCCCAAAAGCAACGCGGTCTACAAAGCCTTCAACCAAGCCAAAGCTTTCATCAAACAAGACGGCACGCGCCCGGTGCCCATGCACCTGCGCAACGCCCCGACCCAGTTGATGAAAACGCTGGACTACGGCAAAGGCTATCGTTATGCCCATGACGAGGAGGGCGGTTTTGCAGCAGGCGAACGCTACCTGCCCGACGGCATGCCCGAACCCGGTTTTTATCGCCCGGTAGATCGGGGGCTGGAGATCAAGATTGCCGAGAAATTGCGCCAGCTCAAACAACGCAATGATCAAGCACATTGATGTGCCATAAAGCTTGCTAATCATGCACTGGCCGCCAGGGTAAACCCGGGCAAACCGGCGGCTAACGGCTCCTATGGCTTCACTACAATCACGTCCACTCATCTGCAGGGTCAAATGCCTGGCAGGTTTATTGCTTGTACGATAAAGCGTTAACCGCGCTGCAGCGTGCATCAATCACCCTTTGTGTTGGTGTGAGAGCCGACCAAGAATCGGAGAAAAATAAATATGGATACCTTCATACAACAGATCATCAATGGTCTGGTGTTGGGCAGCATGTACGCTTTGGTAGCGTTGGGCTACACCATGGTGTACGGCATCATTGGCCTGATCAACTTTGCCCACGGTGAAGTGCTGATGGTGGGTGCGTTGACCAGTTGGACCATCATCGGCTGGATGACCGATGCGATGCCGGGCGCACCAGGCTGGCTGGTGCTGCTGATCTCACTGGTGATTGCCTGCGTGGTCGCGGCCACGTTGAACTTCACAATAGAAAAAATTGCCTACAGACCCTTGCGCAACAGCCCGCGTCTGGCGCCACTGATCACCGCCATTGGCATGTCAATCTTGTTGCAAACCCTGGCCATGATCATCTGGAAACCCAATTACAAACCGTTTCCCAACCTGATTGGCGGCGACCCGATTGAGATTGGCGGGGCGGTGATTTCCGTTACCCAAGTGATCATTCTGTCGGTTACCGCCATCTCTCTGGCGCTGTTGATGTACCTGGTGAACTACACCAAGCTGGGGCGCGCCATGCGAGCCACGGCCGAGAACCCGCGTGTGGCCGCGCTCATGGGGGTCAAACCCGATGTGGTGATTTCGGCCACCTTTGTGATTGGTGCGGTGCTGGCGGCCATTGCCGGCATCATGTGGGCGGCCAACTACGGCACCGTGCAGCACACCATGGGCTTTTTGCCTGGTCTGAAAGCGTTTACCGCGGCGGTGTTTGGTGGCATTGGCAACCTGGCCGGTGCGGTGGTGGGGGGCATCTTGCTGGGTCTGATTGAGTCGCTGGGGGCGGGCTATATCGGTGCGCTCACCGGTGGCGTATTGGGCAGCCATTACTCGGATATTTTTGCCTTTGTGGTGCTGATCATTGTGCTGACGCTGCGGCCTTCAGGTTTGCTGGGTGAGCGTGTGGCGGACCGTGCCTAAGGAGCGAAGCGAGATGAAACAAAAGCAAATCATTGTTTTCGTGCTGGCCGCCATCGGCTTGCTGGTCGCCCCGCTGGTATTGCAAAGTTTTGGCAACGCCTGGGTGCGCATTGCCGACATGGCGCTGCTGTATGTGCTGTTGTCGCTGGGTCTGAACATTGTGGTGGGTTATGCCGGCCTGCTTGACCTGGGCTATGTGGCGTTTTTTGCCATTGGTGCCTACATGTACGCTTTGCTGGCTTCGCCGCACTTAACCGAAACCTTTCCGGCCATTGCTGCCATGTTCCCCAACGGCATGCATTTGCCGATCTGGGTGGTGATTCCTGCCTCAGCTGGGTTGGCGGCGTTGTTTGGTATTTTGCTGGGCGCGCCCACGCTGCGCCTGCGGGGTGACTACCTGGCCATCGTCACACTGGGCTTTGGCGAAATCATTCGCGTGTTCATGAACAACCTGGATCAGCCGGTGAACATCACCAACGGCCCCAAAGGCCTGGGGCAAATTGATGCCTTGAGTTTTTTTGGCCTGAGCATGGGCAAAAAAATCAATGTGCTGGGGTTTGAACTGGCCTCGGTGTCGCTTTACTACTACCTGTTCCTGGTGCTGGTGGTATTTAGCGTGATCATTTCGCACCGCTTGCAGCTCTCGCGCGTGGGCCGTGCCTGGATGGCCATTCGTGAGGATGAAATTGCCGCCAAGGCCATGGGCATCAACACCCGCAATCTGAAATTGCTGGCATTCGGCATGGGTGCCACGTTTGGCGGCGTGTCAGGCGCCATGTTTGCCTCGTTCCAGGGCTTCATTTCGCCAGAGTCGTTCACATTGATGGAGTCCATCATGATCGTGGCCATGATCGTACTCGGCGGCATAGGTCACCTGCCCGGGGTGATCTTGGGCGCTGTGGCCTTGTCGTCACTGCCCGAGGTGTTGCGCTATGTGGCCGGGCCCTTGCAGAACATGACCGGGGGGCGGCTCGATGCCTCGATTTTGCGTCAGTTGCTGATTGCGTTGGCCATGATCATCGTCATGTTGTGGCGTCCGCGTGGCTTGTGGCCGTCGCCCGAGCACGGCAAAGCCTTGCCCGTCACCAAGCCTTGAGACGGTGCGGCTTCACAGCTTATAAATGGCCAGCGCCAGCGCTTGCTAACTGACAAAGGAATCACATGACAGACACCGTACTCAACGTCACCGGCGTATCCAAACGCTTTGGCGGCCTGCAGGCCTTGAGCGACGTGGGCATCCAGATCAGACGCGGCCAGGTCTATGGCCTGATTGGCCCCAATGGCGCGGGCAAGACCACGTTTTTCAACGTGCTCACCGGCTTGTACACCCCTGACACCGGCAGTTTTGTGCTGGCCGGCAAACCCTATCAACCCACGGCGGTGCATGAAGTGGCCAAGGCCGGCATTGCCCGCACGTTCCAAAACATCCGCTTGTTTGCCGAAATGACCGCCCTGGAAAACGTCATGGTCGGCCGCCATGTGCGCACCCATTCCGGCTTGCTTGGTGCGGTGTTTCGCACCGGCGGCTTCAAGGCCGAAGAAGCTGCGATTACTGAGCGTGCCAGGGAACTGCTGGACTATGTCGGCATCAGCCAGCTGGCTGAGTTCAAAGCCCGCACCTTGAGCTACGGTGACCAGCGTCGGCTTGAAATTGCCCGTGCACTGGCCACCGACCCGCAACTGATTGCCCTGGACGAACCCGCAGCCGGCATGAACAGCACCGAAAAAGTGCTGCTGCGCGAGCTGATCGACAAAATCCGCAACGACAACCGCACCATTTTGCTCATTGAGCACGATGTGAAGTTGGTCATGGGGTTGTGCGACCGCGTCACGGTGTTGGACTACGGCAAGCAGATTGCCGAAGGTACACCTGCCGACGTGCAGCGCAACGACAAAGTGATTGAAGCCTATCTGGGCACCGGCGGGCATTGAGCGCGCGCAGGCACAAGGAAAACAACATGGCAACTATTCTTCTCAAGGTCAAGGGTCTCAAGGTGGCCTACGGTGGCATTCAGGCCGTTAAAGGTGTCGATTTTGAAGTGCGCGAGGGCGAACTCGTGTCCCTCATCGGCTCCAATGGCGCGGGCAAAACCACCACCATGAAAGCCATCACCGGCACGCTGCCGATCAACGATGGCGACATCGAGTACCTGGGCAAAAGCATCCGTGGCCAGGGGCCGTGGGATTTGGTCAAGCAGGGCTTGGCCATGGTGCCCGAAGGCCGTGGCGTGTTCACCCGTATGACCATTCTGGAAAACCTGCACATGGGTGCCTATACCAATGACAATAAAGCCGAAACCCTGATAGACATTGACAAGGTGTTCACCATCTTTCCACGGCTGGAAGAACGCAAAGACCAACTGGCAGGCACCATGAGTGGTGGTGAGCAGCAAATGCTTGCCATGGGTCGCGCGCTGATGAGCCACCCCAAGGTGTTGCTGCTCGATGAACCGTCCATGGGCTTGTCGCCCATCATGGTGGACAAGATTTTTGAAGTGGTGCGTGATGTGTATGCGCAAGGCGTGACGATTCTGCTGGTAGAGCAAAACGCCAGCCGCGCCTTAGCCATTGCCGACCGCGGCTACGTCATGGATTCTGGCCTGATCACCATGACAGGCGATGCCAAAACCATGCTGTCAGACCCCAAGGTGCGTGCGGCTTATTTGGGCGAGTGATTTAAACCTGGTAGTTCGTTTCATCAAAACGGTTACAAAATGAAATCGATGAATTTTCCAGACTGGCTAGGCCAGAGGAGGCGACATAGCCGCAGCTATGGCAACGACGAACCACAACGCCAGGCTGGCAAAGGCAAGATTTTATGTAAGTGTTTTGGTGAAACGGTCTACTTGAGTCCTCAATTGACCGCTTGTTTTCTTCAATAAGTGAAGATGGACATGGATAATTTCAGTCTCAGTCAGGTTCACCTTTTGGGTGGCAGCGTTACGCACCCGATTGAGCCACTGGCGACGCGCCTGGGGTCGTTGCTTCTCCTTGCGGGCAGTAGCCCCCGCTGCGTCGTCACCCTTGCAGGGCGCAACCAACCCAGAGGCTTGGCCTCTTCGTGCCGTTCCATTGTGCGCAGGCACAATTGAAGCTGCGGCACTCAGCCTACCCAGCCACGCCGCCAGCAGCCCACTCGGGCGCGTCCAACCGAGGAATCTAGGTTCAACCTATTTCTACACGAGTTCTACCGTCCCACCTCATCGACCAGTGTGCGAAAGTCGTCCATGTCCTCAAAGCTGCGGTAGACGCTGGCAAAGCGCACGTAAGCCACTTTGTCGAGCTTTTTCAGCTCACGCATCACCAGTTCACCAATGCGGGTAGACAGCACCTCGCGCAGGCCTAGGGTCAACAGCTTTTCTTCGATGTGCTCTACCGCAGCGTCGACCTGCTCGGTGCTGACCGGACGCTTGCGCAGCGCCAGTTTCATCGATGCCAGCAGCTTGGCGCGCTCGTATTCAATGCGTCGGCCGTCTTTTTTGACGATGGCCGGAAAGTTGACTTCCGGGCGCTCGTAGGTGGTAAAGCGCTTGTCGCACGACGTGCAGCGGCGCCGCCGGCGGATGAAGCCCCCGTCTTCAGACTCTCGCGTTTCCACCACCTGGGTGTCGGGGTGACTGCAGAAAGGGCATTTCATCGCCAGCTGCCGCGGTGATCAGCCGTACACCGGGAAGCGGCTGGTCAGCGCATGCACCTTGGTGCGCACGGCGGCAATGTTGGCTTCGTCGCGCGGGTTGTCCAGCACATCTGCTATTAAATTTGCAGTGAGGCGTGCTTCTTCGTCCTTGAAACCACGGGTCGTCATGGCCGGGGTACCAACGCGCACGCCACTGGTCACCATCGGCTTTTCGGGGTCGTTGGGGATGGCGTTCTTGTTGATCGTCATGTGGGCGCTGCCCAGCACGGCTTCGGCTTCCTTGCCGGTGATGTGCTTGGAGCGCAAGTCGACCAGCATCACGTGCGATTCTGTGCGGCCGCTCACAATGCGCAGGCCGCGTGCGGTCAGGGTTTCAGCCACGATGCGGGCGTTGGTCACCACTTGTTGCTGGTAAACCTTGAACTCGGGTTGCAGTGCTTCCTTGAAAGCCACCGCTTTGGCGGCAATCACATGCATCAGCGGGCCGCCTTGCAGGCCTGGGAAGATGGCGCTGTTGATGGCTTTTTCATATTGCGACTTCATCAGGATGATGCCGCCGCGTGGGCCACGCAGGCTTTTGTGCGTGGTGCTGGTGACGATGTCGGCGTGCGGCACCGGGTTGGGGTAGACACCGGCGGCAATCAGGCCGGCGTAATGCGCCATGTCCACCATGAAGATCGCACCCACGTCCTTGGCCACCTTGGCAAAACGCTCAAAATCAATAGCAAGAGAATAAGCACTGGCGCCAGCGATGATGAGTTTTGGCTTGTGTTCATGGGCCTTGCGTTCCATCGCCTCGTAGTCGATGGCCTCGGCAGCATCCAGGCCGTAGCTCACCACGTTGAACCACTTGCCGCTCATGTTCAGCGCCATGCCGTGGGTCAGGTGGCCGCCTTCGGCCAGGCTCATGCCCATGATGGTGTCGCCTGGCTTCAAAAAGGCCAGAAACACGGCTTCGTTGGCGGAAGCACCGCAATGCGGTTGCACGTTGGCCGCTTCAGCACCAAAAATTTGTTTGACGCGGTCAATCGCGAGCTGTTCAGCCACGTCGACAAACTCGCAGCCACCGTAGTAACGCTTGCCAGGGTAGCCTTCTGCGTATTTGTTGGTGAGCTGTGTGCCTTGCGCAGCCATGACGGCGGGCGATGCGTAGTTTTCGCTGGCGATCAGCTCGATGTGGTCTTGTTGGCGCTGGTTTTCAGCTTGGATGGCAGCAAACAGCTCGGGGTCGGTTTGCTCGATGAGGATATTGCGGTTGAACATGGCAGTCCTTAATGACGTGGGGCTAGGGTTTAAGGTGCCCAGGCGAACGGCTGATCACAAAACCGTGACAGGTCTTGCGGTACGCTCCCCCGTGGTGTGCCCACTTCAGCAGCACGTCCTGATGCATCAGGACGCCGCCTATCGCCAGTCGCGTACCGAGCAGATTTTAGCTGACCGGTTCAGTTTAGCGCCACGGTGGCTGCATTGCCGTTCGGTAATGCAGATTTGTCGCTGACTTCAGTGGCCGGTGTGGCAGGTGCCGCAGGCGCGGGTACCAGTTTGGCATTAACCGCTGGCGTAAACATTGGCACTTGCCGCCCCTGAGCCACACCTTGCAAGCGGACATATTCAGCCAGAACCTTGGCTGAATAGCCGCCATCGTCTACCAGGTTGGCTGCTCCCACATAATATTTCAGACCCCCCTCGATTGAGCCCGCCAGGCGTATGCAGTCTTGCAGCACCTTGACTCCCACACGCAGGTTGGCCAAGGGGTCAAAAGCCGCAAATTGACCACCAAAGCTTTGGTACTTGTCACGGTGAATTTTGGTCATGACCTGCATCAGGCCCTGCGCGCCCACATGGCTTTGGGCAAACGGGTTAAAGCCAGACTCAATTGCCATCACGGCCAGAATCAGCATCGGGTCGAGTTTGGTACGTTGGCCCGCGTTATAGGCTTCAGACACGATGGCGCTGATGGGTTCAGGTGCCACGCTGTATTTACGGCTGAGCCAATAAGCCACGGCCGCTTGCTGCTTAGGCAAGTCCTTGGGGTCGGTGGCGGTGGCGCGGTCGCTGGCCACCAGGTCGCTGACGACACCAGTGACCTCAAATTGGCGTGCTTGCAGCCAGCTGAACAGTTTGATTTCGCCCACTTGGCGAATCTCGGGGCGCGCCACCAAGGTGATGGTGGCAAATAAAACAGCCAGGCCGATCAGGGCAAAACTGTTGTGCGTGATTTTAAAAAAGCCTTTGGTCACGGCGGCAATCATGCGCCGTAGGCTGGTGGTCATATTTGTAGATGCTGACATAGCTTCTCCTTCTTGCGCGCAGATTCGTCGGGGTTTTATGACATGCATAAGGCTCTGACAAACGATGCGCCTGGGTTGTTACGCTATCAATATCCTGCGGATTTTCTCCAGTTGATGCAGAAACTTGATGTTGCCGGGGATCGGCAGCGGATTCGGGTTTTCCCTTGTTTTTGACAAGGTCGGCGGATTCTATGTGCTTGAAATATATCAAGTCAACAATAACAAACTTGTTTGTTATGCAAAATAACTGCAGTAATTTTCCTGGATTTGAGACTTTTTCACTGTCAGTCAAGGTGGGCTTGGCAACAATCAAGATGAAGCCGCTAAAAATTAGGTATCTCCTCTCAATCACACAGTGATTAGCCGAGATGGTTCATTAGGGTTTGAAATGATGGCGAGCAGGTTTGCGCGGCAGTATGCATCCCTGAGGCGTTCATAGCATGGCTATGGACACCGAGCAGACGCTCAAAATGACCGCAAAGCTGCAGCCAGCGTTCAAACAGGTGCCAAGCACCGCCTAAGGGCTTGTTCACAAATAACATGCACATTTGACTCGCCAACTTTGGGCGCACTGCGTCGTTGCAAATCGCTTGTGCAGCAGAGCTGCACGGCACGCTTTGCGCCTCGCATTGCATCCCAAATCCGGCGGCCAAATGTACAGCTTATTCATGAACAAGCCCTAATGAACAATCTCGGATTAGCGTAATGTCGAGGCAAAAAGCAACAGGGATTGCGGGTGTGCTCGATTCCAGCCAAATTGTTTTTTCGGGCAAGTTGCAAATCCCGGCGAAAATACATTCTTATTCCCGCTGCAAGGCAGCGGACTTTTTTACTTTAGTGCGCGATCCCGATGTTTTCTTTTTCCAATCAAGCCAAAGCAGCTCCCACCCCTGACGCCACTGCCGTCAGTGCCAAAAGCCATGAGGTGCATCCACTGGATGCACTCACCCACGGTGCGTTTTCGGCTCACACCTCTGGCGAACGCATGGCCTGCATTCGCGATTGGTTAGCCAGCAGTCCCACGCCAGAGCACTTGCAGCAAGTGTTCAAGGAACTCAGCGTCAAAGACAAGGGCGCTGCCAAGCTGGTGCGTGAAAAAATAGACGAGCTCAAGCGCAGCAAAACCCAGGCCACCATCGCCACCGAATGGGCCGACAAGGCACAGGTCTTGCTGGCCCTGTCCAAACTCAACCTGGCCGACGCGCTGGCCTGGCAACGTGATGCAGCCAAAGCCGGTGCCCCCTTAAGCAAAGAACCACTGGCAGGCTTGAAGGCGCAGTTGGTAGAGCGCGTGCGCGCCATTGAAGACCTGCAGCACCGCGTGCAGGTGCAGCGTGAAGCCGCCGTGCTGTTGGCGCAGCGCATTGAGGTGTTGTCCACCAAACCCTGGGCAGACGCGCAAGCGGCGCAAGCGTCCTTGGCGGCGGATGTGACCCATTGGCAGTCGGAGGCACAAACCCTCTCAGGCGATGCCAATTGGCCCAGCGTGGATGTGCGTTTTGTGCCGCAGTTGCAAGACTCACAGGCGCAACTGTTGCTGGTCTGGCAAGCCTTCAGCGAAGCACTGACCCTGACCCTGGCCGCCGTGCAGGATGCCAGCGCCCCACTGCCCAAAGTGCCGGTGTGGGCTGATGAACTGCGTGTGTTGCGCGGCATTCCCCTGGAAGCACCGGTGGCAGCACCCAAACCCAAAGTTGACCCTGAAATTCGTGCCAAGGCCACAGCAATGGTGCGTGACGTGCTCTCTAAACTAGAGCATGAAATGGCCGAAGGCCACGGCAAAGCCAGCGCCGGTGCGGCCAATGCGCTGCGCCAGGCACTCAAAGACAACGGCCGTTTGATTGACGATAAGCTTGAAGCCCAGGCGCATGCCGCGCTGGTGGCTGCCGGAGAGTTGGAAGGCTGGCAACGCTGGCGTGCCGACCAGTTGCGTGACGAACTGGTGGCCAAGGCCGAAGGCCTGCTCAACCGCCCCGAAGGCCAGGCCATCGGCGGGCGCAAGATGCAGGAAACCTTGCGCCAGCTGCGCGAGCAATGGAAGCTCACCGACCAGGGCGGGGCCGCCAACCATGGCCTGTGGAAACGTTTTGACGATGCCTGCAACCAAGCCCACAAAGTGGTCGAAGCCTGGCTGGAAAAAATCAAGGCTGAATCAGCCGAGCACCGGGCTCAGCGCCTGGCGCTGATCGAAGAAGTCAAAGCCTGGGCTGCTGCCAACCGGGTCGCGCTAGACGACGACTGGAAGGGCTTTGGCCGTGTGCTGCACCAGTTTGGCGACCGCTGGCGCGAGTCAGGCCATGTAGGCGAAAAAATGTTTGCCGAGCTGCAGCCCCTGTGGAAAGCCGCCATTGACGAAGCCGCCGCGCCGCTGGAAGCCTTGCAAAAGCTCAGCCTGGAAGCCCGCCATGCCATGATCGACGAGGCCAAAGCGCTGGGTGCTGAAGCCATGCTACGCATTGATGCTGTCAAGGCACTGCAACAGCGCTGGCAGGCCGAGGCACACCGCGTGCCAATCGATCGCCGTCATGAGCAAAAACTGTGGGATGCGTTCCGCAAGCCGATTGACGAGGCCTTCAACCGCAAAACGGCCGAGCGCGAGCAAGCCCAAAGCGCCTTGAGCGAGCGTGACCGCATCGTGCTGGAGGCCTCCAAAGCCTTGCAAGCGGCCAACGCCTCGGGCGATGCGCAAGCCATTCGCAGCGCCATGGCGGCGCTGGACGCGGCCTTGCGCGGCCAGGCGCAAGCCCAGGCTGCCGTCACCGCCAAGACCCAGACTTCTGAGGAAAAAGAGGCTCTAGCCCAGGTAGAACAAGCGCAGGCAGCTACTGAAGATGTAGCGCCTGAAGCTGAAGCTGTTGATACAACAGCTGAGGCCACCGGTGATGCGTCTGTCGATACCGCTGGCGCTGAGCCCGCCAGCGAGCCGGTCAAACCCGTACCCACACGCAAGCCGGTGGTAGCCATGCGCGGCGATGACCGACCCGGCATGAAAAAAGAAGAACCCGCAGCCATGGGTCGTGGCGGCAAGTTTGGTGACCGCAAAGATGCCGCTCGTCCAGGTAGCCGTGATGCGGGTCGTGACGGCGCACGCGCGCCCGGCCGAGGCGATGACCGTGGCGCGCCGCGCGGCGATCGCGGTGATCGTGGTGATCGAAGTGTGCGTGCGCCTTATGGCGACCGCCCCGAAGCACCGCGTCTGGGCGATGCCGCCTTCCGTGCCCAGCGCGATGCCCTGGAGCAGGCTCAATTTGCCTTGCGCAAACTCGCGGCACAAGCGCATGGTGAAGCCCTGACGCAACTCTTGACCGCCTGGGAAAAACGCGATGCTGAGCAAGTGCCCAGTGTGCAGGAACTGGGGGGGCGCGTCAGCCCGGCGGTGCGTGGTGGCTGGGTTAAAGCACTGTCACAGCCCGCGTCTGGCGATGCGGTCACCGCCTTGCTGCGCCTGGAGATGGCCGCTGAAGTACCCACCCCGGCCGAGCACCTCAGTGCACGGCGCATGCTGCAATTGCAACTGTTGACCAAGCGCAACGACCCGACACCTGCCCAAACCTGGGGGCAGGACGCAGCAACCGTGCTGGCAGCGGCGTTTGATGCGGGGCAGGTGCGCCGGGTTCAGAGCGTGTTGAAGGTATTGCTCAAACCCTGAGGCGCTCGGGTGGGGTGTTTCGTGTGAGGCGAAGCACTTCCAGTCGGGGTGGAAAGGCCTGGGCATCCCAATCGCTTAGCACCATTCGGCGCAGGGTTTGACCCTGGACTGTGCCCAAGTGATGGTCGGCGGGGTGATGGGTGTGGCCGTGGATCAGGGTGGTGGTTTGGGTCTGGCTTAACCATTGCAAAGCCATGGGCTCGTCTACATCGGCGTAGCTTGCCCCGCTGCTTTTGCGCGATTCGCTCTGCGTTCTCAGGCTGTGGGCTATGGTCTGGCGCTCGGACAGGGGTTTTGACAGAAAGCTGGTTTGCCAAGTGCTGCTTCGCACCTGCTGGCGAAATTGCTGGTAATCCACATCATCGGTGCACAGTTCGTCGCCATGCGACAGCAGCCAGCGTTGGTTGCTAAAGTCCAGCACGCTGGGGTCAGGCAGCAGGGTCATGCCGCAAGCTTGGGCAAACCGGGCTCCCAGCAAAAAATCGCGGTTGCCATGCATGAAGTAAATCGGCAGGCGCTGCGCGGTGGCATTCAGAATGGCTTGGCACTGCCGGGCGAAAGCGGCTTCGGGGTCGGTGGCCATGTTCACGATGTCATCGCCCACCCAGACTTCAAACAGGTCACCCAGAATGAACAGCGCATCGGCTGGGGTGTGCGCCATGTAGTGTTGCCAGGCCGCAAACGTGGCCGGTTGGCTGGCCTGCAGGTGCAGGTCGGAGATGAAGTCGATGGTGCGCCAGTGCGCCGGTGCGCTCACCACCTCAGTCATGGCCGCAAGTGGCTGATGCGCAGCAGCTTTTGCTGGGGAGCGAAGGGGCACGGCTGACCCCGTCAATTTACAGCGCGACGGCTTTTTCAATCACCACGTCTTCCAGCGGCACGTCGTCGTGGTAACCCTTGCGGCCGGTCTTGACCTTTTTAATTTGGTCCACCACGTCAGTGCCGGCGACCACTTTGCCAAACACGGCGTAGCCCCAGCCTTGTTGGCTGGGCGCGGTGTGGTTCAGGAAACCGTTGTCGGCCACATTGATGAAAAACTGCGCGGTGGCCGAATGCGGGTCACCGGTGCGCGCCATGGCCACGGTGTAGTTCTGGTTTTTGAGGCCGTTGTTGGCTTCGTTTTCAATCGGCGCGTCGCAAGGCTTTTGCGCCATGCCAGGTTCCATACCGCCGCCCTGCACCATGAAGCCGGGGATGACGCGGTGAAAAATGGTGTGGTTGTAATGGCCCTTGTTCACATAAGCCAAAAAGTTGGCGGTGCATTTGGGAGCTTTGTCAGCGTCAAGTTCCAGGGTGATGATGCCGTAGTTTTTGACGTGCAGTTCGACTTGGGGGTTGCTCATGATTTATTTCACCAGGGTTGCAGAGTTGATAAGAATGGGAGTTTTGGGAACGTCTGAACCAAACGGGCCGCCGGAACCGGTGGGTGTGGCCTTGATTTTGTTGACCACTTCCATACCTGAGACGACTTTACCAAAGACGGTATAACCCGCCAGCTTGGGGGAGTTGACCAGATCAGCGCGCGGTACATTTTTAAAAATTTCGCCGTTGTAATGGAATTCGTTTACCGGGTCACCAGGAGGAATGAAAGTGGGATCCAGGCGGCGGTTGTCGGCCACGTTGATGAAAAACTGTGCCGTAGCCGATTGCGGGTCGCTGGTGCGCGCCATGGCCAAGGTGCCTGCCACGTTGTGCAGACCTTTTTCCATGGCCTGGCGGCCTTCGTGCACCACTGGGGGGCGGGTGGGTTTTTGCACATAGCTGGCATCAAAACCGCCGCCTTGCACCATGAAGCTGCCAATCACGCGGTGAAAAATCGTACCGTCATAGTGCTTGTCGGTGACGTATTGCAAGAAGTTGGCGACCGTTTTGGGCGCTTTGTCGGGGTACAACTCGACCACAAAGTCGCCCGCACTGGTGGCAAATTTAATTTGTGGTGGGACTTCAGCCTGCGTCAATTTTGCTATTGAAAAAAGAGCTACTAGCACAATTGATTGAAGGGCTAGAGGCTTAAAAACCTTAAAATTCATGATGCCACACTTTCGTAAAAAATCTTCCACTGCGTGCCTTCACGGCTCCAGTATTGGCGTCGGGTCTGACCGCTGCGCTGGCCACGAGCCACCTCGCCAAACGTGACCACCATGGTCTCATGGGTATCTACCCAACGCAACAACGATAGGTCTTTGATTTCCAGTGATTTTCCTTGCCAGGTACTGACTTCGTGCTGAAGGGTCGGCAACCAGTCCGACAGGGACTTGCCATTGTGGTTGAAATCCGGAGCATAAAACGTGGCCAGATTGGTGAGGTTGCCGCTGGACTTGGCTTTCAGCCAGGCGTGGAGCTGGCTGGTAAATTCATGGGTGGAAGGCTTCAGACTGGCAGCTGGCACCCATTTGAGTTTTTTGGAGATGAGCACCGGGGTGGTGCGAATTTCAACCTGGCGCACGATGCTCAGCAGGTCGGGGTTGGCCAATACCAAACAGCCGTTACTGGCCAGCGGCGCTCTGGAAAACTGACCGGGTGGCGTGCCATGCAGCCAGATGCCACCCCCGGTTTTGCCACGCTTGATATCCAGCACATTGGGGTAATTGATGGGCAGAGCCCCGGAGCCATAAAAGTCTTTCAGGGTTTTGGGGTCAAGCTGGCTGGTGATGAAATACACGCCCAAAGGTGTGCGTTGGTCGCCTTCCACGCGCTTGTCGATCCCTAATTTGCCCAAAGAAATGTAGTAGTCGGCCACCAGTACCGGGCCATTCGCACGGTTTTCAAACAAATACAGCCGGGCGAGAGAGGCATCAATGGCAATGGCGTGTTTGTTATGCGCGGCCAGTTTTAAAAATTCTGAGGGCAGCGTACCCGCATCAGGGCGTTCTCTCAATGCTTTCAAGCGCAGCAGAGATTCGCTTCTGAGGTCTGCCAATGTGTCATGTCCCAGGATGCGTTGATCGGGTGGTGCGTCGCCAAATGCTTGCAAGGGGCGAGCCTGCGCCGACAACAAATCAGCGTAGGTCAGTTGCGCTAGGGCGAAGCTGGGGTTGGTCTTGAGCAGTTGCTCAGCTTGCTTCAGCGCGGTGCGGGTGTCACCCTTGCCGATGAGCCGGTAGATGGCAATCAAGCGGGCTTCGGCTGCCCCGTTCTGTTGCGTTTGGGAGGCGGTCAAGGCAGGTTTGGTCTTTTTATTCTTGACTTTGGCCTGAGTCTGAACCGCACCCAATAACAGGCACAGGGCGCATGCGAACGCTGTAGAGTTCATTCTGAATAAAAAAGCCATTCAATCAAAACAAGAAATTTGCTGGCTCATGCCGAAGATGTTGCCACAAAACTGTTATCAGCTTGCGTGTTGCGCTCAACGGCCGGTGGACTCTTTGGTAATCAGCCAACGGTCACCGTTGCGATGCATGTTGAGCGTTTTGCGGCTCGACACCGACAGGGCATCTGCCTTATAGGCTTGTTTGAACGAGGCTACGGCGGTCTCGCCGGTGAGCTTGACTTGCAGGTCGCTGAGGGTCACGCTGATGCGTGATTTGCCGGTGATACGGGCTGTGCGGACTTGCTCCCAAGCGGCGCGCGATTGTTGACCCGCCGGGTCAAATTCGGGGCTGTAGGCTGCCAGGTAGCTGGCCATGTCTTTGGCTGACCAGGCTTTGGCCCAGGCCATCACCGCCGCTTCAACCGCCTTGGAAGCATTAACCGGCACAGTTGCAGGAACTGGTGCAGGAACTGTTTTTGTCTGGGGCATTGCAGGGGCGGCTGCAGCGGACACTGGCTTGACGGGGGCGGTGGTTGGTGCAGACGGTGTTGCCGGTGCGGCCACAGGCATGGGTGTGGTGCTTGCTGCGGCGGTCACCACCGGGCGTGGGTTGGCCAGGTTGGGTTTGAAGAGTTCACGAATCAAGGCCAGCTTGGGTGGCACGGCGGTGTTGCCGTTGTCCAGCTGCAGCGCCTTGTTATAGGCACGGCTGGCCAGCCGGGCATACACATCGCCCAGGTTTTCATGCGCGGTGGCGTAGCTGGGGTTGGTGCGGATGGCCATTTCCAGCGCCGAGCGGGCCTTGTCATATTGACTCTGGCTGGCGTACAACACAGCCAGATTGTTGTAAGGCTCTGGCAGCTCGGGGTAGTCTTCGGTCAGTTTGGTGAAGGTGCTGATCGCCTCTGCGGGCTTGCCCATGTTGCGCTGGATCACGCCTTTGAGAAAACGGAACTGCGGGTCAGCGGGTTTGGTGACCAACTGGCTGTCGACCTTGGCCAAGGCTTCAGAAAACTTGTTGGCTTGCAGCAGTTGGCTGATATCAGCGTAGTCGTCGGCGTGGCTGGTCAGGGCAGCGCAGGCGCTAACCATGGTGAGCAGGCGCAGGGTTTTTAAAACAAAAGTACGTGTGAGCTTCATGGGCTGATGCGGTGAAATGGGGGAGTCTGACCGATCGACGCTCTGGCCGGGACAGGGCTTTATACTGGCGCGCATTGTAGCCGAGGGGGTGTTTTTCAGGCAGCTGACAGCCTGGCTCTGCAGCCCGCCAACTGGCTCTGTTTTACCGGATTTGATTTGACCCATGAGTTTGCGCATTTTCAACACGCTCACGCGTGACCTGCAGCCCTTTACCCCGATAGAGCCCGGCCATGTGCGCATGTACGTCTGCGGCATGACCATTTACGACCTGTGCCACATTGGACACGCCCGCATGATGATGGCGTTTGATGTGCTGCAACGCTGGCTCAAGTGCAGCGGCTACCGCGTCACCTATGTGCGCAATATCACCGACATTGACGACAAAATCATCAAACGCGCGGTGGAGCGCGGCATCACCATCCGGGCTTTGACCGACGAGATGATCGCAGCCATGCACGCTGACATTGCCCTGCTCGGCATCGAACCCCCCACCCTGGAGCCGCGGGCCACCGAGTATGTGCCGCAAATGCTCAGCCTGATCGATCGCCTGGAGTCCAAGGGCTTGGCCTACCAGGCCAGCAGTGGTGATGTGAACTATGCGGTGCGCAAATTTGCTGGCTACGGCAAGCTGTCTGGCAAGTCTCTGGATGAACTGCGCGCCGGAGAGCGCGTCGCGGTGCAAGACGGCAAAGAAGACCCGCTTGACTTTGTGCTGTGGAAAGCCGCCAAGGCCTCCGAGCCCGAAGATGCCAAGTGGCCCAGTGCCTACGGCGCGGGTCGCCCGGGCTGGCACATTGAATGCTCGGCCATGAGTTGCGCCACCCTGGGCGAGACCTTTGACATCCACGGCGGTGGCGCTGACCTGCAGTTTCCGCACCATGAAAACGAAATTGCCCAGAGTGAGGGGGCCCATGGCAAGCCACTGGCCAATTTCTGGGTACACAACGGGTTTGTGCGGGTGGACAACGAAAAAATGTCCAAGAGCCTGGGCAATTTTTTCACCATCCGCGAGGTCTTGGCCAAATACCACCCCGAAACGGTACGCTTCTTTTTGATCCGCACCCACTACCGCACGGCGCTTAACTATAGCGATGTGCACCTGGACGATGCCCACACCGCGCTCAAGCGGCTGTACACCGCCTTGAGTCTGGTGGCTCCAGATTCAGCAGCCATCGACTGGTCTCAACCCTTTGCGGCACGCTTCAAGGCGGCCATGGACGATGACTTTGGCACGCCCGAAGCCGTCGCGGTGCTGTTTGATTTGGCCACTGAAGTCAACCGCACCAGTTCCAATGCCCTGGCCGGTTTGCTCAAAGCGCTGGGCGGCTGCTTAGGGCTGCTGCAGGGCGATCCGCAGGCGTTTTTGCAGTCTGGGGCAAGCTTTGATGAAGCCCTGGTCGCGCAAAAAATAGCTGAACGAGCCGCCGCCAAAGCGGTCAAAAATTTTGCCGAAGCCGACCGCATTCGCCAGGCGCTGTTGGCGCAGGGTATCGTGCTCAAAGACGCAGCCAGCGGCACCACCTGGGAAGCAGCGAAATGACCATTTTTATGAGTGTTTTATGGCTGTAGCCCTTTTGAATAAAGCGCAGCCAGCTACAAATAACGGAGTGGATGACAGTATTGCTCCGCCCTATTGGCAGGACGCGTGCAAGCATTTGATGAAAAAAGATCGGGTCATGAAGCGCCTGATTCCGCAGTTTGGTCAAGCCTGTCTGCAAAGCCGGGGCGATGCGTTTATGACCTTGGCGCGCAGTGTGGTGGGGCAACAAATCTCGGTCAAGGCAGCGCAAACCGTGTGGGATCGGTTTGCACAGTTGTCCCAAATGTTGACACCGGCGAATGTGCTGCGGCTCAAAATTGACGACATGCGTGCGGCGGGCCTGAGTGCCCGCAAGGTCGAATACCTGGTCGACTTGGCGCTGCATTTTGACAATGGTGCGGTGCATGCCGATGCCTGGAGCGCCATGGACGACGAGGCCATCATTGACGAGCTGGTGGCCATTCGCGGCATTGGCCGCTGGACGGCCGAGATGTTTTTGATCTTTCACATGATGCGACCCAACGTGTTGCCGCTGGACGATGTGAGCCTGATCAACGGCATCAGCAAGAGTTATTTTTCGGGTGATGTGGTCAGCCGCAGTGACGCGCGCGAGGTGGCGCAAGCCTGGGCTCCCTACCGCACCGTGGCAACTTGGTATATTTGGCGTTCGTTGGACCCGCTGCCGGTGGCGTACTAACGTCCATGTTCAACAAGGACATCCCTATGCATGAAACACACGTGCCCTGCGTAGGGCGGGTTTCAACCCGCCATGGCCGATTGAAGTCGGCCCTACGACACGCCATTCTTGTCGGCTGTGGGTGTTGTTTCACGTTAACCGGCACAAACAAGGCCAGACTTATTGGACTTTCAGGCTATTTTGTAGGGCGGACTTGCATCCGCCATGGTTGGTGCAAATCGCCCCTACAGAAGGCCGTTATATGAACAGATGGAGTTATTGTGGCTAAAAAAACTTTTTTGGATTTCGAGACCCCGATTGCCGAGCTGGAAAACAAGATTGAAGAGCTGCGCTATGTGCAGACCGAATCGGCGGTGGATATTTCGGCTGAGATCAACCAGCTGGCTAAAAAAAGCCAGCAACTCACCAAAGACATCTACAGCGACTTGACGCCGTGGCAGATCACCAAGATTGCCCGCCATTGCGAGCGCCCCTACACCATGGACTATGTGAACGAGTTGTTCACGCATTTCGTCGAACTGCACGGTGACCGCCACTTTGCCGATGACCTGAGCATTGTCGGCGGCCTGGCACGCTTCAATGGCACGCCCTGCATGGTGATTGGCCAGCAAAAAGGCCGCGACACCAAGGAGCGCGGTTTGCGCAACTTTGGCATGAGTAAGCCCGAGGGCTACCGTAAGGCACTGCGCCTGATGAAACTGGCAGAAAAATTCAAGTTGCCGGTGTTCACCTTTGTCGACACCCCTGGCGCGTACCCCGGTATCGATGCCGAAGAACGCAGCCAGGCCGAGGCCATTGGCCGCAACATCTTTGAGATGGCGCAGCTTGAGGTGCCGATCATCGTCACCATCATCGGCGAGGGCGGTTCGGGCGGTGCGCTGGCGATTTCGGTGGGGGACCAATTGCTGATGCTGCAATATTCCATTTACTCGGTCATCAGCCCCGAAGGCTGCGCCTCTATTTTGTGGAAAACCGCCGACAAGGCGCAGGAAGCGGCCGATGCCTTGGGCATTACCGCGCACCGCCTCAAAGCCCTGGGCGTGATCGACAAAATCGTCAATGAACCCGTGGGTGGTGCCCACCGTGACCCGAAGCAAATGGCGGGTTTCCTCAAGCGGGCGCTGACTGATGCCTATCGCCAGGTCAGCGACCTGAAAACCAAAGAGCTGCTGGAGCGGCGATTTGAGCGGCTGCAAAGCTACGGCCGTTTCACTGACACCAAAGCCACCGGCAAATAGCAGATTCGATTCCTAAATCATCCGTGTCGTTGTTGCTTTGCCGTGCCGTGCCGTGCTTAGGGCTCGCAAAGCAATAACTTGTACATTTGCCCAGCCATCTTTGGGCGCATTGCGTCGTTGCAAATCGCTTGTTTAGCAGAGCTAAACGGCGCGTTTTGCGCCTAGCACTGCATCCCAAATCTGGCCGTCAAAATGTCCAACTTATTACTTTACGAGCCCTTAAACACTGTCTGCAGCTTCACGCCTAAACACAAATGATTTGGAAATGGAATGCGCCTTCAAGGCGTTTTTTTAACGTGAAACAACGCCCACAGCCGACAAGAATGGCGTGTCGTAGGGCCGACTTCAGTCGGCCATGGCGGCTTGAAACCCGCCCTACGCAGGGCACGCATGTTTCATGCTTTAACGTGAAACAACGCCCACAGCCGACAAGAACGGCGTGTCGTAGGGCCGACTTCAGTCGGCCATGGCGGCTTGAAACCCGCCCTACACAGGGCACGCGTGTTTCATGCTTTAACGTGAAACAACGCCCACAGCCGACAAGAATGGCGTGTCGTAGGGCCGACTTCAGTCGGCCATGGCGGGTTGAAACCCGCCCTACACAGGGCACGCGTGTTTCATGCTTTAACGTGAAACAACGCCCACAGCCGACAAGAATGGCGTGTCGTAGGGCCGACTTCAGTCGGCCATGGCGGATTGAAACCCGCCCTACACAGGGCACGCGTGTTTCATGCTTTAACGTGAAACAACGCCCACAGCCGACAAGAATGGCGTGTCGTAGGGCCGACTTCAGTCGGCCATGGCGGGTTGAAACCCGCCCTACACAGGGCAAGCGTGTTTCATGCTTTGGGGTGTCCTTGTTGAACATGGACGTTAGGGCAGACTTCGGTCAGCCTGGTCGATCGGTCACACGCCTCCATGACACGCCCTTTTGAGCAGGCCATTGCCGCTTTCGACCCTGCCTTGCCCCTGGCCGTGGCTTACAGCGGCGGGGCAGATTCCACCGCGCTGCTGCTGGCCTGCGCGCGCCGTTGGCCGGAGCAGGTGATGGCCTTTCATGTGCACCACGGGCTGCAAGCGGCGGGCGATGACTTTGAACGCCATTGCCAAGTGGTGTGCGCCGAACTTGGTGTGCCCTTGCTGGTGCAAAAAGTGGATGCCCGTCACGCCCCAGGGGAGAGTCCAGAGGCTGCGGCGCGGCATGCAAGGTATAAGGCTTTTGAGGCTCTAGCCCTTTTAAATAAAGGGCGAGCAGCTATTCAAACAATAGCAATTGCGCAGCACGCTGACGACCAGATTGAAACCCTGTTGCTGGCCCTGAGCCGGGGTGCGGGCCTGCCGGGCCTGAGCGCCATGCCGGCGCAGTGGCAGCGCGCCGGTTTGACCTATGTGCGCCCCTTGCTGCAGGTCAGCCGCGACGACATTCGGGCCTGGCTGGCCGCGCAGGGCGTGGCGTTCATTGAAGACCCCAGCAACCTGGATGAGCGCTACACCCGCAACCGCATCCGTGCCCGCGTGTTGCCCGCGCTGCAGACGAGTTTTCCGCAGTTTCGTGACACCTTTGCCCGCAGCAGCCGCCATGCGGCGCAGGCGCAGATGGTCCTGGATGAGGTGGCCGCCGAAGACCTGGCGCGCGTTGGCCACCCGCCCGAGATCAAGGCCTTGCAGAGCCTGAGCCCGCCGCGCCTGGCCAACCTGTTGCGCCACTGGTTGCGCACGCTGCACCAAGCCACACCCAGCGCCGCCCAGTTGGACGAACTGATGGCGCAGCTTGTGGCTTGCCGTACGCGCGGCCATCAGCTGCATTTGAAGGTGGGCCACGGTTTTTGTGCCAGGCACGGGAAAACCCTCGATTGGTACAATCCCGCGCTTGGTCTTCAACCCACTCCCCAACCCATTCCCTAACCCAACTCAAACCCTTTCATGTCTTTGATTGTTCATAAATACGGCGGCACCTCGATGGGCTCTACCGAGCGCATTGCCAACGTTGCCAAGCGTGTCGCCAAATGGGCCCGCGCCGGCCACCAAATGGTGGTGGTGCCCAGTGCCATGAGCGGCGAAACCAACCGCTTGCTGGCCCTGGCCAAAGAATTGGCCCCTAGCGCCAACCTGTCAGACGCTTATTACCGCGAACTTGACATGCTGGCCGCCACCGGCGAGCAAGCATCGAGCGCCTTGCTGGCCATTGCCTTGCAGGCGCAGGGGCTGGAGTCGGTGAGCTACGCCGGTTGGCAAGTGCCGATTCGCACCAACAGCGCCTACACCAAAGCCCGCATTGAATCCATTGACGATCAAAAAGTGCGCGCTGACCTGGCTGCTGGCCGGGTGGTCATCGTCACCGGTTTTCAGGGCTTGGACGACGTGGGCAACATCACCACACTGGGCCGTGGTGGCTCGGATACGTCGGCAGTGGCCGTGGCTGCGGCCATGAAAGCCGACGAATGCCTGATCTACACCGATGTAGATGGCGTTTACACCACCGACCCGCGCGTGGTGCCCGAGGCACGCCGGCTGCAAACGGTGAGCTTTGAAGAAATGCTGGAGATGGCCTCCATGGGCTCCAAGGTGCTGCAAATCCGCTCGGTGGAATTTGCCGGCAAGTACAAGGTCAAGCTGCGCGTATTGAGCAGTTTTACCCCTTGGGACATCGACATCAACGAAGAAGCCAAGTCTGGCACCCTGATCACTTTTGAGGAAGACGAACACATGGAGCAAGCCATCGTTTCAGGCATCGCGTTCACCCGCGACGAAACCAAAATTTCTGTGTTGGGCGTGCCCGACAAACCCGGCATTGCCTACCAAATTTTGGGTGCCGTGGCTGATGCCAATGTCGAGGTTGACATGATCATCCAGAACATCAGCAAAGACGGCAAAACCGACTTCAGCTTCACGGTGAACCATGGTGACTACGCCAAGACCATCGAGTTGCTCAAGCACACCGTGTTGCCCAAGCTGGGTGCGCAAGAGGTGGTGGGCGACACTAAAATTTCCAAGGTGTCCATCGTCGGCATCGGCATGCGCAGCCATGTGGGCGTGGCCAGCACCATGTTTCGCGTGCTGAGTGAAGAAGGCATCAACATCCAGATGATTTCCACCAGCGAGATCAAGACCTCGGTGGTGATTGACGAGAAATACATGGAACTGGCCGTCAAGGCGCTGCACAAAGCTTTTGCGCTGGATCAGCCGCCAGCTTAAAAACAGGCCGAAGTCGTGACATAATCGCGGCTCTGATTTTCAGGAAACGTGACCGAGTGGCCGAAGGTGCTCCCCTGCTAAGGGAGTATGGGGTGTAGAGCCTCATCGAGGGTTCGAATCCCTCCGTTTCCGCCAGGATAGCTCTGTAAGTTGTTGATTGTTAAGAGAATTTTGCATTTTAACATTCATCAGCTAGCAAAGCAACTATCAAAACACCACAGCATAACAACTGTGGTGTTTTCATTTGTGCACTCACTTTTTGTTACCCGGCTTCACTCAGATACGTAAAGTGAAGTGCAGACTTGCTGTTTCTCTTGGGTCAGCACGCATTTTTGGTGTGCAAAAGAACGTCGAAAATCCGCTCAAAAAAACTTGACCTATATCCGGGGGGTCGTTTTCACCAAAGTTTTTTAGTCGTTTTGCCCGCCAAAACTCCGACTATGATTTATGTGCCAAGTCGAACGGTCGCGTGCCGAACCGCCAGACAAGGCACCACGGCGTAAGCAGCGCCCGACAGTAGCGAGCTGAGTTTTCACTCAAATCTCGCAAGCAGAATCCCTTTTTCTTTCACAACCGGGACCAAGTTCAACCCCTGGCGTGGCCGCTGCATGCGCTTTTCAAAAACCCCTCGAAGGAGAAAAGCAATGGCTTCAGCAATGAAACCCACCAACGGAACGATTCCAATCGGATACGTTTCACCATATAAGCGCGTTCCGATGTCCGGCACTCACGACGATTTACTCGCCTGTGCCGCCACACTGTGCAACAAGACCATGGAGGATCACTACCGTCCGGTCAAAAGTCGAACAAAATCAACTGGTTAGAGATGGGTAGTGGTTCTTTTTGTAAGTCATCGGTCTGCAAGGCGCATGAAACCTGGGTTTTCTCGAAAACCGAGACCGACAAAAT